>Ga0180430_10000306_pt1 | contig 54696 bp, 50 predicted proteins | sample SS_ome_9_FD_132999 | JGI IMG/M metagenome (GOLD analysis project Ga0180430, IMG submission 132999) | Hypersaline lake sediment archaeal communities from the Salton Sea, California, USA - SS_1_S_2 metaG | ecosystem: Environmental > Aquatic > Non-marine Saline and Alkaline > Hypersaline >...
CGCTTTGTGCGGTATGATCTTGGCAGGGTTTTCTTATTATCTGTTTGTGATGGTGGTTTTTGGAGGTGAAAAGCTTATGGCAGAGATAAAATTGATATCCCTTGATGTTGATGGAACCTTACTGTCGTCAACCGGCAAGCTTTCAGAACAAAATAAATCCGCTGTCAAGGCAGCGATTCAGAAGGGCGTCCGAGTAGTCCTCAATACCGGAAAACCGGCTTGCGCTATAAAAGGGGAAATCGATGAGTTGGGATTGAAGGATGCGATCATTACCATGGGGGGGGCATTGATCCACGATATTTCTGATCCAAATGATTGGAAAACTATTCACAGTGAATATTTACCAGCTGATGTCCTGCCCAGGATTGCTCCCCTGGTTGAGGATCTGCCCCTTACCCACCATGTGTTAGTGGAAAATGAGACCTATTTCTTCCATGTTAATGATAGTCAGGCCTACCTGGAATATTTCAGGAATTATTTAAAGATCAATAATTTCTCAGGTTGGAAATATCTGGACAGATCACCCTTAGAGGATTCCAAAGTTTCTCTCTCCCCGATCCTGAAAATCGTATTTCATAGTGATGAGGATGAACCGGTCGATGAAGCTTTTCGGCGCATCAAATTAATCGAAGACGACATTATCATGATCGGATATTCGGCACCGAGAACCATCGATATCAGTCCCCGTTTAAGTGGAAAACTGGAAAGTATCAAATATCTATGCAATCTGTATGGAATTAAGTCAGAAGAAATCATGGCGCTGGGGGATTATGAAACTGACCTGCCGCTCATCAATTGGGCTGGTGTGGGGGCAGTGATGGGGAACGCCCCGGACTTTGTGCTGGACCAAGCACCTCGCCTCGCTCCAGAAAATGATCAGGCAGGGGTTGCTTATATGATCGATAAATTCGTACTGAAGGATTCCCAGAGGGGGTAGAACCAGTCCAGCTGGTTTCTGAAAACGAGATGACTATATATATCGCCAGGCACGGACAAACTGAGTGGAACCTGATCCGTCGAATTCAGGGACAGACGAATACCAGCCTAAGCACTGCTGGGATACAGCAGGGGTTGGATCTCTGTCAGTTATTGAAAGACCAGCCAATAAACAGGATTTTTACAAGTTCCCTGGATCGGACGATCAATACAGCTAAACCACTTGCAGAGCATTTGGGAATCACCATCCAGCCCACGAAATTGCTTAATGAACTTGCTTTTGGTGTTTTGGAGGGACAATATCTTTTAGACCTGGACGAGGAAGGAAAAAGGATCTGGGATTGGTGGATGGAAGATCAGGCACAGCGCCGAATTCCAGACGGGGAAAGCTACCTGGATCTTCGTATGAGAGCTGAGAAATTCCTCGAGGAGAACTTGAACGAAGAGGATCAAGAAACTGTTCTTATTGTTGCTCATAACCGGATCAATCAGATGCTGTTGAGCTGTTTGCTGGATGTGCCGCTCAGCCGGACGATTCAAATTGAACAGAAGAATACCTGGCTTTATCGCTATGCACCGGGGGAAAATATTGAGGGAACAGAGATAACACCACTGGATCATGATAAGGTTCGCTGGGTGACAGGTTTGTTAAATTCAGGCTTATAAGATATCAAGATAATCCCTTTTTGTGATCTGTCGATATAACCTCCATTTTGATTCAGCATTATAATCAATCCAATGAAAAACCAGATTGGCATTTATTGGGATTCAAACACCTCTCTATCGGAGCCAGCGGGATGAAGATTACGCATCGGCAGATCAGCATCCTGTATGAGCTGTTGAACGCTGAGACACCCCTGACGGCCTCAGTCCTGGGTTCCAGGCTGGATATCAATGAAAGGATGGTGAGATTCAATCTTCCTGCAATCGATCTTTGGCTTCAAAAACAGGGCGTAAAGTCAGATTGGCAATTTCCAAAAGGAATATACCTTGATATTCCTGAAACCAAGCGCAAGCTGTTATTGAAAAATCTTCCAGAACCTTTGATCAAGGACGCGAGGATCTTCCTCCGGCCAGAATACAGGCAGCTATGGTTGGTATTTCGAATTCTTGAAAGCGTTCAACCCCTTCATAGTAAAGATTTTGAACAAGAACTGGATCTGTCCGAAAACACACTGGCCAGAGATCTGGTTCAAGTTCGGAAAATCCTGGAAAAACATGGTTTGAAATTGATCAGGAAGAGATCTGTGGGTACCTATACAGAAGGCCCCGAGATCCAGATCCGCTATGCCCTGTCCATTGTCTTGAAAAGGATCCTCGGTGAAGCAAATATTGTCCATCTCTGCCTTTGGAGACAGGTCAAGCTTCAGAATCCTTGGACCGAAAGAGGATTATTGGTCAGTCTGACTCTTCGTGTGATAAACGATTGGGATCTCTGGTATTCCTGGAATGAGATCAACCATTTAACTTCTGTGCTGGGTGTTAAATATGATGAGGTTAACATATCCAGGATTGCTCTCTACCTTGCAATTTCTGTCCGGCGGGTCAGGAATGGTTGTTCTGTCGAATACCCCGCAGAAAGGATTGAGGAGATCAAGAGTAATGAGCTATTTGCTGCTACGAAAAAATTCCTTAAGAATCCCGAATACGCACCCGATATTGAGCTTTCAGATAGTGAGTTGGCTTATTTATTCAACCAATTGGTAACCTATCACTATGAGGGATTTGGGAATGAATATGAACACCTGGGAGATATCAACCCGGATGGTTTAGTGTCTGTTGCCGAAGAGATCATGAAAGCAGTTTATGCTGCCCAGGGGCTTGAGTATTCTTCATCGACTGTGACCCGGGATTTGGGTGCTCACCTGCATCGATGTTATAACCTGCTTCACTTAGGGGTAAAGGTGCATTTTGAACTGGCTGACGATGTCAGGCGAGGATATCCAGATCTGTATGAAGTTGTTACCGAAATCACCCAAGATTTATCCGTGAACCCGCTTTTCAGTACCATTCTAAAAGAAGAAAATGCCCGCATCACATTATATGCAGCAATGGCGATCATGCTGGATGAAACTGCCAGCTCCCGGCGCGAGTCCAAGATCATCGTGGTTTGCCCAACCGGGGGCATAACTTCCAGAATATTAATGCTCCGCCTGGAGACCGAATTACCGGAATTAGGAAATTTGGAATTGATGTCCATCAAGCAGTTGAGCAGCAGCAACCTGGATAATGTAGCAGCAATCATATCTACCACGAAGACTATCGAAAAGGATTATCCTGTGCCTGTGATCGTAGTGAATCCTTTTCTTGAACCACTGGATATCACCAGATTGAAAACCTGGGTCTTGGGCCGGCGCTTGAAATAGGATTTGATATTCTTCATTATCTTTTATCCCGGGGCTGATACTGCAGCGCTTCAGCTAAGTGAATGGGAGTGATCTCTTTTTCTTCCGCCAGATCGGCTATTGTTCGAGACAACTTAAGGACTCTATGGTAAGCCCGGGCAGATAAGCCAAGCTGCTGGGTGGCGCTCCTGATCAGGGCCTGGCATTCACTGTCGAGGGAACAAAACTCCCTGACCTCTTTTGGAATCATATCTCCATTTGAACCCCGGGGAGAATCCTCCAAACGTTTTTCTTGGCGCTCTCTGGCCTTTTCCACTCTGCTGCGAACTTTCCTGGAAGGTTCTCCCAATCGATCTGAACTGAGCTTTTCGAACTCCACCCGGGGGACATCCACGTGGATATCGATCCGGTCCAGCAGTGGTCCTGAGAGTCTTTTTTGATAGCGGGTGATGGTTGATGCAGAGCAGGTGCATTCTTTGACCGGGTCGCCGTAGTATCCGCAGGGGCAGGGGTTCATGGCTGCCACCAGGGAAAAATTGGCGGGAAAGGTTAGCGAACCCTGGGCCCGGCTGATGGTAACAACCTTGTCTTCCAGGGGTTGGCGCAGCACCTCCAGCACGCGGCGGCCGAACTCGGGGAACTCATCCAGGAAGAGCACGCCGCGATGGGCGAGGGAGATCTCCCCGGGCTGGGGCCAGGTGCCGCCGCCCACCAGACCGGCATGAGAGATGGTATGGTGGGGCGCCCGGAACGGGCGGTGCTGGAGGAGCGGCGTTTCAGAGGGAAGCTGGTCCAGGATGGAATAGATCCGGGTCACATCCAGGGCTTCGTCGATTGACATGCGAGGTAGGATTCCTGGCAGGGAGCGAGCCAAGAGAGTCTTCCCTGCTCCGGGCGGCCCGTTCATAAGCAGATTATGATTACCGGCAGCGGCAACCTCAAGGGCCCGTTTAACGTGTTCCTGGCCCTTGATCTCCTGGAAATCGGTCTGAGTTTCAAGCTCTGGAAGTTGGCGAATGGAGATATTCTCATAAGGAGTGATCTCGCCGTATCCGTTCAGGTACTGGGTCAATTCAGATAGGCTCTGGATCGGCAGGACCTCAAGATCGGGGATCAGGGCTGCTTCCGCCGCATCGACTTTGGGCACACAGATCGTCTTAAACCCCTCATCCCTGGCCATGGCGGCCATGGGCAGCAAGCCGGGCGTGTGGCGAGTTGAGCCGTCCAGAGATAATTCTCCCACAATGATCATATTCTCAACGGAGCAGCGAGGTATCTCTCCTCTGATGATCAAGATACCAACCGCCATGGGGAGATCGTAGGCAGGACCTTCCTTACGCACATTTGCGGGCGCAAGGTTGATCACAAGGGACTTTCGAGGGAAATTTGTAGGTAAGTTCTTGATGGCCGCCCGGATCCGTTCGCGGCTTTCTTTAACCGCAGTATCTGGAAGCCCTACTACATTGATGAAACCAAGCCCATAGGAGTAATCCACTTCGACTTCAATTAACACCCCCTCGAGACCCACTACGGCACAGGAATAAACGCGAGCAGGCATGGCTTCAGTGTATAAAGTGAAGCCATGCCTGTCAACGGGTAGGCTGGAATATTTCTTTTAGTTGTTACTGGACAGAAAGGTAGTTTTCAGCCAAGATAATTCGCTCCCGTGTGTATTGTATTAACTCGGATACAGATTTGTTGAAAGTCTGAGTGGAACTGATCTGTGTGAAATCCTGGTCTTCATCCAGTACGTAGGGAGAAACCAGGTCATGATAGTACTGATATGTATCAGCCATCTCTTCCAGAACAAAGACGTCTGCCAGGAAGTCATCAACGAAAGATATATATTTCTGGTAATAGACAGGGTCATCTCGCAGATAACTTACCAGTGGCCAATTATCCCCAACCCCGCTCAGATCCATTTGAAGTGCGCTTCTATCTCTCATTTGCCCGCCAGATTTCATGGATTCGTTATTATCCCAGGGGATCCAGATCAGCTGGCCGGTTTCGGGGTTGTTATACAGGTAGTAGTTATGCTGCATCACGCCATAGGTGTCCCAGTTCTGGATCACGGTATTCACGGCCAGCCAATTCAGGAAGGTATCCACATCAAAGACCGCTTCCAGGCCTGCTCGCCAGCTCTCAGGATCTGATAATCGAGACTCGTCGTGCAGGGCATCGTAGAGGTCCAGGATATCGCTGTAATCGTCTTCGTCCTGATTGGTTTCCTTGTCGAAGCTGGATTCAGAAAAACTGCCAGAGGCGAAAGTAGCTCCTGAGCCTTCTGGTTTGTAGACATTGCCGTCATCATCGCTGAACTGGGTTTTGATCAGGGTGTCATCGACGACTTCAACAGCGGTATAGAGGCCAAAATAAACTGGGCCTTCGCCGTAATCAATGCTCACAGCGTAAAAAGCAGTCTGAGCAGAAGGGACTCCTGATTCCCGGAAGAGATCCGCTGCAATCTTCTCGCGCAATACAGAATCGTCCCGGTAATTGGAAGCCATGCTTAGCTGCTTGAATCCGTAAAAACGCTGATCCTCGGTTTCGGGATAATCATCCTCGTACTGATCGAAGTCCAGTTTGAAGGGAAGCTTCAGAGAACTGGTGCCCCAGGTGGATCGCAAGCTGGAATTGCCTTTGAACCGGATGCCAATATGCTCCCAGACCTCTCCCTCAAAGGATAACTCAGCTTCCACCCAGATGGGGTTTTGATCGTCTGATCCGCCCATCATGGCAACCTCTGGACGTCCAGCCATCTGGGCCAGAGGAGCGTTCTGACCGTCCTGGTTATCAGGCGGGGTTCTTTGATTGGCTCCAGGTGCCTGACCAGGCTTTCCGACATTTCCAGCTCTCTGCCCGCTGCCTTGTTCGCCGTATAGATTGGTCATATCTTCCATCATCAAATCCCAATTTTCGGGAGAGATGGTTATGGTGATCTCATTAACCGAATCCTGGGGGAAAACAATATCATAATCAGGATTGTCGCTGCTGGAATCCTGATCTGACTCTTCCTGGCTGATTTCGGCACTGGTGCCGATATCACTGGTAGGTAAGATATTGGCACTGTCGTCAGTATTGGCCGCTGCCGGCGTGCTGCAGGCGGAAACCAGTATGACGGTGATCAATAAAGAATATAGGATCGATTTGGTCTTAATCATCTTATTACCTCGCTAAATGTCAGTCTGTGAAAAATGAATCTGGCTCGTTTTCTGAAACCGCTTGTTCCTCAGGGATATGCAGCCAGCTCAGTTCTTTTCCATTGTCAAAATAGACCCGGATCTTGGCAGTATCTCGCAGAAGATTGATCTTTCCGATCTCCAGCCTTCTTATGACCAACCCGGTACGTTCTTCCAGATCTGCCACCAGCTGGCCGCGATTTTCTGGCTTGATGAGGTTGATCTTTTCATAGGTGATGGTTTTGGATGACTCGAAATTGAATCCCCATCCATTTTCAAGTATGAATAAGATCACGATCACTGCCAGGTTTGCTGTCAATAATGTGGCCCAATAGTCAGCGATCGCTGCCGATCCGTTCATAACTGGCAGAGCGGCGATAATGAACAGGTAGGTCATCTCCCGGATCGGAATAGGATTGGTCCGATACCGCAAGACCGAGAAGATGGCAAAAAGGCCAAAACCTACTCCTATGCTCATTTCCACAGAGGTCATCATGCTTACAACCAGATAAATGATCAGCGAAAATGCTATGAGGGTGAAAACGTATTTCTTGCTGCGATGCTTTGGATAATAAATCCAGCGCACAATAATGAGTGCCGTAACCAGATTCAGGCCAAGTCCGAGCAGGAATTCATAGAGTCCGATCATTTGTAACATCTCCTCCCAGCAAACTGCTGACATGGTGAAGAGTGGGTTTGAATCGATTGTGTTTGATATCCGGGTACAGCAGGCTGGTTCCGATACAATATTTGCTGAATGGAGAAGGGCGAATTCCTCTCTTCTTGATCCCGGCCATGAAAGGCGAGGTGGGATCGTAAGCGGCCTGCTTGATCTCTGCGATCAACAATCCGTCTAAATCTTGGCTGTCTTTTCCATTGAAGTAGCTGAGCTGGCTATCCAGGGTTACTCTTTCCTGCCCGTCGTTCTTCACGAAGGTTGTGCGAGTGTACCGAACCTCAAGTTTTGGATCAAGTTCAGTCAGAGAGCGGGGCGCATAAGCTGACAGGAAAGTTTCCTGGTTTTCAAGAATGTGTTCGAGATTGAAATCAGCTTGAACTCTGTTCTTTTGGGTTCTCTTCCGATTGTCCTTGAATTTCACTTCCAGGAAATTCGCTTGAGAGTCCAAGTAGGTCCGTTGTCGGATTTTCCAGCGTTTCCCCGAGCCGTTTTGGTGCTGCTGGAAAAAGTAGAAATCTGCCGTGTCGTAATATACGGTTCTATATCCGCAGATTCGCTGCCCTCGGATTTCCAGAACCCGATAATCGTTCTTAAGCTCAAAAAGAAAATCGGAGATCTGATCCCTATTGAAAATATATTTAGTTTCCAGGCGATTCATTAATGCGGCCTTTCCCATTTGAGTGAGATAGATTGGATTGAATTGGGATAGGCTGGACTGAAATGACCATTTACCGTCAATAAATACCGGAAATGCCCGGGTATCCAGATTCTGAAATGTCTCCTGGTCTCTTTCTGATAAATTAATCATAGTATGTCCTTCTGTATTTGGGTTCAGGATAACAACCAAATGTTAAGGTATGTTTAGGTTTATGTAAGAAAAGAGTAAAGGAAAGATTGTGAGGAGGAAAAAAAACTTAAGGGACGGCCTTTGCTAGCCAGGAAGGGCTGGTCTCAAATCCGTGCTACAATATCGATATCATGGCAGAAAAGAAAAAAGCCCCTGCAGGATCACCTTTTTGGCAGATTATATTTCCAACTGTGGTTGGAACGCTGCTGCTCCTGTTGTTGGGTATCTGGATCATTCTATATTCAAGTACGGGTACTGTGTCCAGGTTTGCTGAAATATCCACTGTGCTCTTGGTCATTCCTGTGATGTTCAGCTCTTTATTATTATTCCTGATTTTGGGAGGGCTGATCGTTCTGGTATTGAAAATTATCCGGGGACTTCCGGCCATCACTGAGTGGATTTTGGATAAACTGGAATGGTTTCAGACCGCTGCCCGTACGATATCCGACACCGCGGCTATCCCGGTGGTCAGGCCGGCTGCTTTTCTGGCAGGTATACGGCGAATTTTCGCAAAAGAAAACTCTGATATTCAGATTGATTGATAAAGGTGGTATGTTGTTATGACTGTTGAAAATCAGGATCAGGAAAAACAATCCAATAATTTCCTTTACATTGTTCTGGGAGCTGTTCTGGGAGCGATCACAGGTGCCGGCGCGGGATTTTTGCTCGCTCAACGTATTGAGGAAGGCGAGGAAATTCAACTTACGGCTGGAGACGGGATCAAAATTGGGGGATCCATTATTTCATTCTTAAGGCAAATATCCAGTCTGGGAAATTAACAGGCATATTGGATCATCCCTGATATATGGCTCTCCGAAATCCCACCCCCAGAGATATCTTTGTGGGGGAATTCCGACGGGAATACTATCTAACCGATGAAGAAGAATGGATTCTGGATACTCCTGGAGGCAACGCTCTCTATGCCGCAGTAGGGTATTTGGTCTGGGAGCAAGAACAAATCCCGGGTGTAATGACCCGGGTTGGGGAGGACTTCCCCCAAACCTGGCTGGAAGAATTTTCAAATCAGGGTATTGATGTTAATGGCGTGGTTGTTTTACCACGAGCAGTAGATTTGCGAGCCTGCATTATCCAAAATAAAGATTCGGATGACCTTGCTGGAGACCCTATTCCTTATTTATCACGGGTGGGGTTATCGCTACCTGCTGGATTGATAGGTTATCAGGACCTGGATCAGAAACCGCGAAAACGCCGTTCAGCGAAAACCACTGCTATCCAGGTAAGTGATATACCCAACAGCTACCTGGGAGCAACTGCCGCCCATCTCTGCCCATTAGATTACGTATCCCACAATCTTCTCCCGGCGCTGCTCCGTCACCAGGGCTTCTCAACGATCACACTTGACCCTTCTCCATTGTATATGGATCCCTCTTATATAGGGGATATCCCGGCTCTGATCACGGGGTTGACTGCGTTTCTGCCGGATGAACGGGATCTACTTAATCTTTATCGAGGAAGATCCTCTGATATTTGGGAGATCGCTGAAGACTTGGGGCGTTTCGGATGTGAATTGATTGTTATAAAGCGAGGTGCTGCCGGTCAGTATGTATACGATACTGGTTCCGGAAAAAAATGGGTGATCATCGCATACCCTGCCAGGGTGAAAAACCCTGCTGGAACAGGAAGCGCTTTCTGTGGAGGTTTCCTGGCCGGTTATCGGAAGACTTTCGACCCCCTCCAGGCGGTTCTGTACGGAAGTGTTGCTGCTTCATTGGTGATAGAAGGAACAGGCCCATTTTTCGCCCTGCAGGCTTTACCGGGACTGGCTGAGGCACGCCTGGAATATATCCAGGGATCGGTCCGGGAGGTTTAGGAGCGTAGGGAAAGATTATTGAAGGTTGTAGGGGTGAGGCGACTGACGATGCTTCGCATCAGACCGGATGGGACCGAAGCTTCCGACCGGCATACTGAGACCGGATGCGGACTTCGGCCGCGATGGGTTAAACCCGGTCTTCTGGTCCCGGTCTCTTCATCCCCGTCTCTTCCTGCTGGCTCTGAACACGTCTTTGCGAGGAGGTTGAAAACCGACTAAGCAATCCCCCCAACCCACAAACCTGTCATCCTGAACCCGAGCCCTGCGAGGGTGAAGGATCCATATGCAGATCGCTTCTCAAGGCCAGCGCTCATTTCGTTTGAACCTTCAATGGATTCTTCCACATTTCCTTCGCCCGGTCTCAGAATGACTGCGCTAAATTTATTCCTCTCGTTATCCCCCGCTCCGTTTCCGGGGCATAATATCCAGAAAACCCTGACCATTAAACAAATCAGACAACACTGCGGCATTCACTGCCATCACTTTGCTGTTGGCAAAGAATGGGAAATCGAAGTTTGTGCTGTCCCCGGCCTTTTTTCCTGGAATAGGCATTAGCCTGGCAGTGAGCGGCTTGTCCAACCTGAGAGAGAGCGCGGCCAGGTCCATTAAAATTGAACTGATCTGATCGGAATTGATATCGCCAGGCAGGGGGACTGTGTCCAACCCTGTGCCGCATACCGCAGAATACAGCAATAGATCTTTGACCGTGAGTGAGCCCCCGGCTGCTCGTTTGGCAAGGATAGCATCTTCCAGAACGGGAAGCATCAAGCCGCTGAAGCCGGTTCTTTGAATATCGGCACGATCAATGGTGTCAGCCAGGAACGCGGCTGCTGACAGGGATCCGTGCTGCCCAATTTCTTTCAGGCCAAGGTGTTCCAGAGCTGTGCCTATCGATAGTTCCTTGTCGGGATAAGGTGCTAATGAATAATCGATTCCGGTGAATTCGGCACCGGTATTCTTCTCGAGGGCGGCAGCCATTTCGACTAATTCCTTGTCCAATTTTTCAAGCAAAGTGATCAGGCTGTTTCTGGCTTCTTCGAATGTTGAAGCTTGCCCAAATGATTCAACTGCCAGATCGGCAGCTTCAACAGCGATAGCAAAGGACCTTTTCCTGTCATGATGATAAGCGGCGGGGAAGAAAGGGGCTCCAGCGGGGACATTGCCAAGCGCGGCGAAGTACAGATTCGAAAAACCATTCGGGTCCAGTGGTGTCAAGCGGTGAATGATTTCGCCACAGCTTCTTACGGCTTTTAGGGATACACCTTTAGCAGAGTCGGTCATCAGGCCGGAACAGAAAGTGTTTTCAGTTGAATTTATCAGGTCTGGAATCAATTGATAGCTGTCCGGGAAGTCCGGGAGGGCAGGACCCACTGATATGTACTCAAAACCCAAACCGTTGAGAGTACTTTCCAGGAGGATTGCATAATCAATTACCTGGTCAGTGTCCATTCCCTTGAGAAATAATGGAAAAGGAGGTGATGCAAAACGAACTGTTTGAAGCTCGATGTTGGAATTGTCGAATACGGCTTTTACTTCCTGGTTGAATTTCTCAGCGGTTTGGAGAAACTCTGATTTAATACTTGAACCAGGATTATCGAATAAAGTCACAGATCGAATTTTCATAACATTTTTCTGGCCCAGGTTATCAGGACCCCTTGTCTTATTCTACAGATGAATTGTTGTGATCTTTGCGGTATTTTTCCCTGATATCGTCAATGCTTGTGTACCTGCCCTGTTTATCTTTTGTAAACCAGTACAGCCATCCATTAGCAGGTTTCCCATTCAGGATATGCTTGGTGGTTTGATGGATCGAACCCTCGAATTTCCCGAAGCGGAGGATTCCGTTCGGTTTGACTTTTGCTGTCCGGGAGGTGTCCTGGTTGAAATAAAGAGATTGTCCGGGTTTGATGTATCCGGTTTCCAGTAATCGCGAAAATGGCACCCGGGGCGCAAGGCGTTTTTCGTCCCGGATGTCAAAGGCTTCGGGACTGAAATCTTCGATCTTGATTTTCTTGATTCGGTCTTGGGCGATCGGTATGTAGGTTGGGTCGTTCTCGATTCCGATCCAGTTTCTGTGCAGGATCTTGGCAGCTGCGCCGGTTGTACCTGTCCCGAAAAAAGGGTCGAGAACCACATCCCCAGGACTAGTGGAAGCCAGCAGTACACGATAAAGGAGGGAAAGGGGTTTCTGGGTTGAATGAGCGCTTTCGCCGTTGACCTTGATGCGTTCCTTTCCTTTGCAGATGGGGAGCATCCAGGTGCTGCGCATCTGTTTTCCATCGTTGAAAGGCTTCATGGCGTGATAATTGATCGTATATTTACTATTTCTACTCTGTTTGGCCCAGATCAGAGTTTCGTGGGCATTCGTGAAACGAACGCCTTTGAAATTGGGCATGGGGTTGGTCTTCTCCCAGATGATCTCATTGATCACCCAGAAACCCAAATCCTGGAGGGATTTCCCAACCCGGTATATGTTGTGATAAGTGCCGATGACCCAGATCGCTCCCTCTGGCTGTAGAACCCTGCGGGCCGCTTTTAACCAGGCGGCTGTGAATTCATCGTACGCCTGATAATTATCGAACTTGTCCCAATCATCATCAACGCCTTCCACTTTGCTGAAATCAGGCCTAGTCAAATTGCCTTTGATCTGCATGTTATAAGGAGGATCGGCAAAGATCAGATCGATGGATTTATCAGGCAGCTCATTCATTACCTGGATCGCATCACCATGAAGAATTTGATTAAGAGGGAGTCCTTTCTTGGCCATATAAACTGAAAAACTATTTGGATTATTCCTGAATTCTCCGTTGGCGGCGGATCTCAAAGAGGAGGATCGCTCCCGCTGCCGCGGCGTTTAGTGATTCGGAATGAGTATTCATCGGAATATGAATGGATCGGTTTGCTATTTCCCGGGCCTCTTTTCCAGGACCATGAGCTTCCCCACCAAGGATGATTCCCAGGGGACCGGTTAAGTCTGTATCCCAGCAGCTATCTCCCTGGTTCATGTCTGCCAGGTAAAGGGTTAAACCGTCAGTGAGTAGGTTGATCTCTTCCCAGGAGGAAGATAAGGCGGGCAGCCGGAAATGTGCTCCCATCCCTGCTCGAACGACTTTCGGTGAGAATAGATCCACTGTTCCGGGGGAGAGAAGGATCATGTCGGCACCTGCTGCAAGGCAGGTGCGCATCAGCGTTCCCAGGTTGCCTGGGTCCCGGAATTCATCGGCGATCAGGACCAGGTTTTTCCGTTCTGGCAGCGGCAGAGGGGCGATTGGGAAAATACCCAAAATGCCCTGGGAATGTTCAGTATCGCTGGCAGAGTTAAGAACGTCCGAAGCTGCTGGTTCGCAATGCACTTTTTGGTCCTGGAAAACCTTTACCAGGGTTTGCCCTCTTTTATCGAGGTCAGGCGAATAAAGCACCTGTTCTGGCATCTGGTCTGCCTGGAGGGCCTCTTCCAATAATCGGACCCCTTCAACAACATAGGCGTTTTCCTTTTTCCGGTATTTCGCCTGGGATGTAAGTTGCTTGACCCTTTTGATTTTCTGATTCTGACGGGAAGTGATCATGATTATTTGCCCTCTCAAGAATCGATTGTAGCATTAAAAACAAAAAGGACAGGTGACCCTGTCCTCTCTGGTTTCGGCTCAATCATTTTATGCAACGGCTTTTTTAGCTTTCTCGACAACCTGGGCAAAGGCTTCCGGATGGCGGACTGCCATGTCGGCCAGCATTTTTCGGTTAAGGTTGATCTTGGCTTCTTTTAATCCGTAGATCATGCGGCTGTAGGTCAAACCGTTGATGCGAGCGGCTGCGTTGATCCTGGTGATCCAGAGCCTGCGCAGATCTCTTTTCCTTGTCCGCCGATCCCGGTATTCATACCAGAGACTTTTCAACATGGCTTCGTTGGCCCGGCGGTAGAGCTTGCTGCGCGTGCCGTAATTCCCTTTCGCCATCTTGAGGATCTTCTTGTGTCGACGTCGACGATTTGTTCCTGTTTTTACTCGTGCCATTCTTTACTCTCCTGCAGGCCCCTGAGCGCCGGTTGCCTTTCGGTACCTGTTGCCGCACTCAGCAGCTGCGATACTTGGTTTTTACAGCCCGGTTAATATACCATATCGAAAGTCTTTTGCACACCCAGATTGACGCGGAAACAGGCTGTGTGAAAACCGCGCGTTACTCGTCTGGGATATTCGATAAAAGGGAGTTTTATTCTTTAGCGGGGGCTATTACCATCAACATGGAATATCCTTCCCGGGAAGGCCTTTGCTCCACTACTCCGACATCGCTCAGCTCTTCGGCAATATCCTCCAGCATTTGCAGGGCGATTTCAGGATAATGAACCTCTCGCCCCCTGAATTGGATCCGGACGTTCACCTTCTTATTCTGTTCCAGCCAGCGCCTGGCGTCACGGACTTTGAAAGTAGCATGATGGTCTGTGGTTTTTGGCCGCAGGCGAATTTCTTTCACTTCCACGATCTTCTGTGATTTCCTGGCCTTCTGGCGCTTTTTTTCCTGTTCGTAGAGGAATTTGCCCATATCCATTACCTTGCATACTGGTGGATTGGCATTAGGCGCAACTTCTACCAGGTCCATTTCAGCGTCCTTGGCGATCTGTCGGGCTTCTTCTATTGGTACTACTCCAATATTTTCCCCTGTGGGGTCAATAAGGCGAACTTCGGGTACTCTAATGCGTTCATTCGCCCGGAATTTAATGTTTCCTATTGGTTTCTCCTTTTTTTAATTCCAGTTAGACTTCAATAATACCATTATTTAGGGGATACCGTCAACGAAATGAGGGGGTGGGGAGGTAAAAATGACCCTCAACCACCCCCTTGGTTTCTAGATCTGTGCGTGTGTTTTGATTTCTTCTTGCATGCGCTCAATGAGCTCATCAACACTGATAGGATCCAGCTGGGCGCCGGACCGCAAGCGGGGGGCCACTGTGTCGGCTTCCTGCTCCCGATCACCTACGACCAGCATATAGGGGATCTTTAGTTTTTCAGCATCACGGATCTTGGCTCCCATACGGTCACTGCTGTCGTTCACTTTGACGCGCAGGCCTTGCGCTCTCATCTTTTCTGCAGCAGCATGTACGTAGTCCAGGTTGCGATCAGTGATGGGGATCAAGACTGCGTGAGTGGGTGCCAGCCAAAGCGGGAAAGCACCGCCGTAATGTTCCACCAGCACACCCATAAAGCGTTCAATGGATCCCAGTAAGGCCCTGTGGATCATATAGGGCCGATGCTGTTTGCCATCCTCGCCAATATAGGTGAGATCGAAGCGGTCGGGCAGGTTGAAATCAAACTGGATTGTGCTCAGCTGCCATTCCCTGTCCAGGGCATCGATCATTTTAAGATCGATTTTAGGCCCGTAAAATGCAGCACCGCCCTCATCGATGTCATAAGGCAGTTTTGCCCGGTCCAGGGCTTCCCGCAAAGCTTCGGTGGCTGCATCCCAGCGATCAACATCGCCAGCTGATTTGTCTGGGTCTCTGGTAGCCAGGTAAGCGTGGAAATCTTCCATTCCAAATCCCCGCAAGATATGGAGGCAGAAATTCAGGACCCGGTCGATTTCTTCCGGCATTTGCTCGGGGCTGCAGAAGATATGGGCATCGTCCTGTGTGAATCCTCGCACCCGCATCGTTCCATGCAAAACACCACTGCGTTCGTAGCGATAGACTGTGCCCCATTCCGCCCAGCGCAGCGGGAGTTCCCGGTAGCTATGGAGGGAATTCTTGTAGATCATGATGTGGAAGGGACAATTCATCGGTTTTAGATAATAGGATTCCTGATCGATATCGAGCGAGGAATACATATTCTCTTCATACCAGGTCAAGTGACCGCTGGTCTCCCATAGATGGGCCTTGCCGATATGAGGTGTAGTAACAAACTCGTATCCGTTCTTGAGGTGTTCTTCCTGGCAGTATTGTTCTGCTTTATAGCGGATATAAGCCCCGTTGGGATGCCAGAGCACCAGGCCGCTGCCAACATCGGGGTTGGTGCTGAAAAGGTCAAGATCCTTACCCAGCCTGCGATGGTCGCGTCGTTTTGCTTCCTCAAGTTTATTTAGGTAGGCTTCTAAATCCTTTTTGCTTTCCCAGGCTGTTCCGTAAATACGCTGCAGCATGGCATTGTGTTCATCACCGCGCCAATAAGCACCTGCCACATTCAGTAATTTGAATGCTTTGGGATTGATGAGTTTTGTACTCTCTACATGTGGGCCCCGGCACAGGTCTTCAAAATCATCGTGTGTATAGGTTGAGATGATGGTTTCTTCATCCAACGGTTCGCCATATTCATCCAGGCCGCCAGCTTCCAGGCCATCGATCAGGTCCAGCTTATAGGGCTGATCCTTGAAAAGTTCCCGGGCCTCGTCGGCAGAAAGCTCACGGCGAATGAACTCATGATCCTCGGCGAGAACCTTGCGCATCTTGCCCTCGATATGTTCCAGGTCTTCTGGGGTCAGTGGTCTTGGTAGATCAAAGTCATAATAAAATCCATCGGCAATGGGCGGCCCAATAGCGATCTTGGCCTTGCCTTCCGGGAAGATATCCCGAACAGCCTGGGCCATAACATGAGCGGCTGAATGCCGGATCTTCCATAATTCAGATCCCAGATAATCTTCTTTTGCCATAGTACACCTCCATTAAATAAAAAAAACCCTGCCAACTGGGGCAAGAGTTTCTCGCGGTTCCACCCAGATTCAAGCCCAAAACGCGGATTCGGACTCATCTCATTGGGCTTGTAACGGGGCCTTCCGGGTCGCCTTACTCTCTAATGATTTCAGGGATCCGCTCGCGGGGGGTTTTCGAAGTCAGTCTATCAAGAAAGCTCTCAGTCTGCGGCTTACTTTCCCTGTAGGAGAACTTGAACCTCTACTCGTCCCGGTCATCGCGTTAATTTATTTCTGGTTATTATAGCGTCTTTTCCTGGAAAATCAAGTTTTCCCTTCTACCCTCCCATTTCGTCCATATATTTCTTGATCTCAGGAACGATGGTAAGTTTTTCGTAGAAGAAGTTATTTACTATGTTGATTACCTCATCCCGGGCGGCTTCTACAGTGCGGGGAAGGGCCTCTCCTTGATGCTGTTCTTCCAGCGCATCACGCAAATTAAGAAGGTGCTGCACTACAATGCTTTCCTCATCACCCTCCAGTGTTCGGACCACTTCCAGGATCAAACTGTCAGCCTGGGATTGAACTGTATCCCTGGTAATGCTAGATCCGGGGTGGCTGCATTCTTCCATGGTTCGGATCAGAGCCCAGACTTGATAGAGCATAGAAGATGGTTCGTCGAACAACTCCCGGATTATGGCGGCTTCGTTATAACGGCCGGTCAGGCGAAAGATATTGTACATGCGCTTGGCGGCTTTGCCATAGTTGATGTTCTTGGTTATGTATTTGTTGACTTCTTTTTCCAGTTGCTCAACATACTCTTCCAGGGCATCGGCTGATACGTGCTGCGAAAGTTTATCAAATATCGGGACAGATTCCTTTTCCAGATATATTTCCTGGAAGTAAGGATCGAGAAAGCCGTCTAGTGGTGTGATCTGCCCGTCTGGCGCCTCCCAGGTCACATCCAGCATATTGCTGACATTAACTAACTCATCACGGACAGGGTCACCTACAACCCAGTCGAGTTTGCACCAACCTGGGTCAAGAGCTATTTCATGCCAGGTGATTTCAATCGGACTGCCATCCTGAGTGTTGGCATTGATTTCTCCAGCTATCAATTCTTCTGGGGTCCACGATATTGAACTGCCGGCCGGGTGCTTATGACCGTTTATGATGACATCCTCGGGAAAGGATCCGAAACGGACTTCCATGAGATGGTAGGTGGGTCCTGAGAGGGTTTGCAGGGCTTTTTCTTTGATGAGTCGGGCAAGTTCGAGACAGGCCTCATTCCTGGTGTCTGCCAGAATATTGACCCGTTCAAAATAATCCGCGTCCCCGGGATAGATCTGGATCTTGGATTGAGCTGCTGATCCGGAGAGGGCCAGGGCAGTTTCAACTTTGCCGGGGATATCCTGGAATTCAACCAGGCGTCCAACTTTTCTGAAATGGGCCAGGTCTTCAGGGCTGAAATCCAACATGGATACTTTGTGGCCAAAAACCCCGGTGCGATCATCGAAGACTATTTCTTCTTCGTCCTTGGAGGCATGGATGGCGGTCAGCCATTGCAGCGCCGCGGATTCATCCAGCTCAATACCCAGCCGTTCGGCTGATTTGATCAAAGGTCCTAGGTCCTGTTCTGGATTGGTGAGTTTGGCTGACATAGGGTAGCTCCTTTTGTTTTATATAAATGAAAGATCGCAGAAAAAGAAAAAGCACAATAAATCTGGTTTATTGTGCTTTAATTCTACCCTGATGTTTGAGTTGGTAGTATTTATTCTGGGGGTTGGCATTCCCCGATGAAGAATTCATATTCCGGACAGGAGCTGCCATCGTTGAATGTACAGATTGCTCCATCATCGCCTTCCCGGATGTTATAGCCCTGTCTCTGGCAGAAAGTCCATTCAATGGAACAACCGCCGGCCAGGAATTCCCATTCCTCGCATTCAGCACCGTTGGGCATGATGCAGATACCCTCAGTTCCGCCCTCAGATTCCCTAAGCTCCAGTTCATACCCCATTTCCTGGCAGTAGAATGATGCGGGGTTGGGGATGCCAATAAATGCATTTTCTTCCGTATCCATAAATGGAGTAGGCTCCAATTCTTCTTGTCCGCTCTTACAGCCAGCCAGGACGAGGCCAATTATTACTAAAAGTAATAAGATATGAGAATTTTTCTGCATGTTACACTCCAAATCTATTGATTGAATGTTATCTTTTTTATACCACAGACTGGTTTTCAGGCGATCTGCTCCCTGGGCCCTGTTCCTCGGAGGACGATCTTTGGAATAGCATCAGAGAAACGGATATTCCTGATGTGATTAATTATCAAACCATTTATCCAGAATTTTTCATTTTTATCCTAACAGAACGGTAAACAATCCCCGGTATTATTATAAAGCGTATCATTTACAATGAGAGGACATTGAGAAACTAAATAATCCGCAGATTCATAATAATGGGTTGTTAAGGGCGAGTAATGGATGAAAATTGATTACCGGTGGGATTTGTTTGATCAAATTGCAGTCTCAATCCTGATTCTGGATCATCATGGTACGATCCAATATCTGAATGATGACGCCTGCGATTTGTTGGAAATCCATGATGCAGAGGGGGTCATCGGGCAGGATGTTTTTCAATACTTTTCTGAGGGCGATCGATATGCATTTAATGAAATGCTTTCTGTGATTTCCAACGGGGGACAAGTAGAGGACCATAATGTGTTGTTGTGTACCCAAGAAGGATCAAATTATTCAATAACTCTAACCGGACGACCCCTTGAAGTTTCTATCAGCACTTCAGAATATTCGATTTGGACACTGAACCTAGTAAAGAGCAGAAATACTAAACTAAATCAGCCAGATAAACAGAATGAAATTGAAAATTTCCAATGGCTAGCAGATCAGGGTAGGATTCTCCTATCACTAGACGATTGGTCTGAAATTCTTGATAGGGCTAGCCTTGCTCTCCAAGAAAAGTTGGGGGATTGTTTTGTTATTTCCTTAATGATGGTAGACGATTTCAATGTGCGGCTGGAAGGAGTGTATGGAATAGAAAACCAGCTGCTTAATCAGTCCTGGAAAATATTGGGGAAGGATTTTCTAAAAAGGACTTTCCCAATTGACGAACGCTTATGGGAAACCTACTCAAAAAGACGCTTATTTAAATTCCCGGGCGAGTTTGAGGATTTTGCGAGCTCGCAGGTTCCCGGAAAAGTAAGCAAAAAACTTTCTGAGATGGTTGGTTTAAAGGATATTTATACAATTGGCCTGGAAGGCAAACAAGAGGTCTTGGGTTGCTTTTATATATTAACTATTAATGATCGTCAACCCATTAATGCGGAGTTAGTAGAGACTTTTACCTTCCAGGTGGCCCTTGCGCTTGAAAAATCCAAATACGCCCGAGAAATGCAAATCAACGAAAACAAGTTTCAGACCATATTTGAGTTTGCTCCTGATGGTTATTATATTTGTGATTTTCAGGGAAAATTCCTTAATTGGAATCTTGCAGCTGAAAAGATCACAGGATACACAAGAGAAGAACTTATCGGTAAAAGTTTTCTGGATGCTGGATTACTTTCAAAAAGTCAAATCCCAATAGCTGGATTGTTGTATCTTGAAGGGATTACTGGAAAGTCGACTGGACCTTCTGAATTTAGTTTAATCAGGAAAGATGGATCAGTAGTTGAAGTAGAGATATCATCTTATCCTGTAACTATGGGGGATGAAGCAGTGATCCTGGGAATAGCCAGAGACATTTCTTACAGAAAGCAATCTGAAGAAGATTTACATATTGCTCATGAATCCTTGAAATGTGTTCTGGAAGGAATTGATGCCCATGTTTATGTGGCTGATTTTGAGACCTACGAAATCCTCTATATGAATAAGAGAATGATTGAGGACTATGGTGGAAACTTTGTGGGCAAACTATGTCATGAGATCTTCAGGAACAGCAGTAATCCATGTACTGATTGTTCCAATCCGAAACTTATCAATAACTTTGGGGAGCCAAGTGATGTGTACGTGTGGGAAGGCCAGAATGAGAAAACTCAATATTGGTATCGAAATTACGACCGGGCAATTCGCTGGACAGATCAACGCCTAGTCAGATTGCAAATTGCTGTTGATATCACCGAGAGTAAGAAAGCAGCTTCTACAATTATGCAGAGTGAAGAACGATACCGGAGTTTGTTTGAGACCTCTCACAACGCGATTATGACCCTTTCTCCACCAGATTGGCGATTTACCTCTGGTAACTCGGCTATGCTTGAAACCTTTGGCCTAGAAGATGAGACTCAGTTTTTGTCACTACAGCCCTGGCAATTATCACCAGAATTTCAACCCGATGGTCAATTATCTGCGAAGAAAGCCCGCGAGATGATCGAGATTGCGGTTGAAAAAGGATCCAATTTCTTTCCTTGGACTCACAAAAGATTTGATGGAGAAGAATTTTCTGCTACTGTCCAGTTAAAGCGAGTAGATCTTGGAGATAAATTTTTCCTTCAGGCAACGGTGCGCGATGTAACTGTTGATATTCTCGCGAATAAAGTGCTTAGGCAGAAAATGGATGATCTGGAGTTAATTAACCAATTGAGCAACGCAGCAAATAATGACAATGACGTTAATGATATTCTTGATCTTTTCTCTCTTGAAACTACAAGAATAATCGATTCAAGTCACACAAGTGTTTTTGTAGTTAGTGATGATGGCATGGAATTAACATTATCTACTAAAATGTTGAATCCGGTAACCCTAAGCCAGTTTGAGAAAATTCCCGGATTGAATAATCAAGATCAGATCTCGATAAATCTTGATAAAATGGCGCTGTTCAGAGAATGTCTGGAAAGTGGTGAGGCCTTTGTGATATCCCAGCTAGTTGATATCCAGCAGGTGCTGGGAGATATGGCTGCCGCAACACCATTCCCAGAGATAGTAAGAAACGCATTGAAGAATATGACTCGAGAGATCATAACGCGTCTAGAAATCAATTCGCTAATGTTATTGCCGTTAGTCTCTGGTGACAAAAAAATTGGCCTGGTTTTTATTCATAGCACACAACACTTAGATAATGATGATTTACAACGTCTCACTACGATAACTGATCAGCTTAGTGCAGTCATGTACCGAGTAGAGGTTGATCGCGAGAAAAGGGAAAAGAGTCAGGAGACAGAATTTATATACAGCACTCTTGTTCGTGGCAGCAGGATTGACGACATCGATGAGTTATGCGACCATCTTGCGAAATCTATAAGAACGATCAACCCCAACGTATATGTCTTAGTCTCCTTGTTTGATCCTGAGCTTGATGCTATTCGAGTCAGATCTGTACAAGGACTGGGAAAATTTGGTGATCGTATATTTAAACTTATGGGTGTTAAGCCAGAAGATTTTTCGGTCAATACATCCCAATTTTATCTAGATGATGATTTGAATAAGCTCTACACAAGCGGAAAATTGGAAGTCGTTCCCGGTGGTATTTTTGATCTAACCCGCGGGACAATATCAAAGAGGTTGTGCAAATCGCTTGAAAAACTGACAGGTGTTAGCAAAGTATTCATTAATGGCTTCAGTCAAAATGATAAGTCTACAGGCGGGCTGATCCTTTTCCTGAAAGAGGGTCAGGAAATTAGATTCCCGGAAGCTATCGAGACAGTGATCAGCCAATATTCTGTCATTCTGGACCGCCGAATGTCCCAACAGGAAGTTGTAAAACGTAAAAGTCAATTGGAGGCTTTGCGGGAGATAGAACTGGAAATCGCAAGTGATCTGGACATTGAGTCCCTCCTGAAGTCTATCTCTGAAAAAGCTAAGGCTATTGTCAATGCTGCGGCTTGTGGCTTCAGCATATACAATCCGGATCGAGATATCCTGGAATATACAGCATATACAGGGTTTGATGAATTGCCCGAAGATACTGACGTATCCCCCGGAGAGGGTCTGTCAGGCAATGTATGGGAAAATAAAGAAACCCTGATCGTGCAAAATTATAAGGATTGGGAAGGGAGATTGGAAAAGTGGACAGATGTCAGTAATTATTACCTGGCAGGAATCCCGGTTAGCCGGGGCGATGAAATGCTTGGCGTCCTTGAAGTAGCCCTGGATCCAAGCGATGCGCTTACAAAGAATGAAATAGCAACCCTTGAGCTTTTTGCTACTCAGGCGGCTATCGCATTAAATAACGCCCGTCTTTTCCGCAATGAGAAACTCAAAAGAATAGAAGCAGACACGTTGAGAGAGGTTGGTGTTCTCATCAATCGACTGATTGGCCAACCAGAACTATTGGATATGATTTTAACATCGCTCAATAAAGTTGTTTCGTACAGCAGCGCCTCGATCCAGTTGGTCAGAGATTCCGAAATAGTTATTGAGGCTTTCTTGGGTGAGAAATCGAATCAAGAAATTATTGGAACAACATTCAATATTCAGGAAAATGATATCGCAAGAAGGGTGCTTATTGATGGTGAAAATATCATTCTTGATAACGAAGATGACGTACATGAGTTATTGGCAGGGCCGATTTATGATAAAGTGGAGTCCTGGCTGGCAGTCCCTCTGGAAAGTAAAGGGCACAGGATAGGCATATTAACACTGGACCATGCATTGCCGGGACAATTCACAAAAAGGGATGCTGCACTAGTGAAAGATTTTGCTGCCCAGGCGGTTGTTGCCCTTGAGAACAATCGCTTGTTTGGTGAAATCAGGCGCAGGACCAAGGAAATTGAAGCGGTTTATGACTCGGCATTATCCCTAACCAAAGAACTTCAACCAGATATCCTTTTCGACGGTCTTTATCAGCAAATTGATTCTTTGTTCTCGCCAGACGCATTTATTTTGGCTATTTACGACCAGAACTCAGATATGATCAATGTGGCGTACGCTACAGAAACCGGGAGACGGCAACCTCAGGCAGAAGAGCTTTCAATTTCACCTGAACAGAAGAACTCAATTTTGGGATGGATTATTCGAAATAAATCACCTCTTCTGATCGGAAATGTGGAGACCGATTCTATACCGCTTCAACCCGTGCAAAAAGGTCGGATAGTCCGCTCATTATTGGGTGTGCCGATTTTGATCGGAGACAGGATAACCGGAGCCCTGGTTGTTCAATCCTATCAACCTAACAAATACACAAGGGACGATCAGCGCCTGATCCAGTTGCTAGGTAATCAGGTGGCAATTGCCCTGGAAAACAGCCGGCTGTTTGATGACGCGCAGCGGAGGCTTGCCAGGTTATCATCGCTGCGAGAAATTGACCAGGCCATTTCCGGAGGAACGAATCTTGAGCTTACAATGGACGTGCTGGTTAATCAACTCATCCATACTCTTGGGGTTGATGCGGCCTGTGTTTTGGCATATGTGCCTGCTGAACAGAGGCTTGAATACGTCGACGCGAAAGGCTTCCGTACAAATTCCCTGCAGTATACTTCTTTGAAATTGGGCGCTGGCTTGGCGGGCAAAGCTGCTCTGGAAAAGAACCTTGTATTCATACCGGATTTAATGAACCAATCCACTAGTTTGCAGCAATCACCTACTTTTGCCCAGGAAGAATTTGTCACTTATCTGGCTCACCCACTGATTACCAAGGGTGGGCTTGTGGGTGTTCTTGAAATATTTCATCGTGCTCAGTTAAATCCTGACCCCGAATGGTTCACATTCCTTGATTCTATTTCCCGCCTTGCGGCAATAGCGATTGACAGGCTGAATTTGTATGACAACCTGGCAAGGTCCAATATAGAGCTTAAGCAAGCATATGACGCTACGATTGAGGGTTGGGCAAAGGCAATTGAGTTGCGAGATGGAGATACGGAAGGTCACAGCCGGCGTGTTGTTGCCCTGACAATGAATTTGGCCCGCAAAATGGGCGTTTCTGATGAGGAATTGGTTCATATGCGGCGGGGCGCATTATTGCATGATATCGGAAAAATGGCTATCCCGGATGGGATCTTATTAAAATCCGGAAAACTGTCGCATGAAGAATGGTTAGTAATGAAGAAACACCCATCCTATGCGCACGATATGTTATCCAAGATAGATTATTTACAACAGGCCCTCGACATACCCGTCAGCCATCATGAGCGCTGGGATGGGTCTGGCTACCCACAAGGGCTCGAAGGTAAGAACATACCTCTGCAGGCTCGAATATTTGCTGTTGTAGATGTTTGGGATGCACTGCAATCGGATCGCCCCTACCGGGATGCCTGGACAGAGGATAAAACCATTCAGTATCTTAAAGATCAATCCGGTAAAGAGTTTGATCCCCGTGTTGTCAAAGAGTTTTTGGAATTAATCGGACAGAGCTAAGCCGCCCGGTTTGTTTGAAACTTATTTATCCCATTTTAGCATCCCCCTCATTTTATGTAGTATTGCTGCAATGACCCTGCAGTTGAATTACCCTGCAATGTGTTAACAAACATCAAAACTGAAGCTGGTATGAGACTGCGCGGCATAATTTCCCAGAATTTGGGTCTTGACAAAGCCCTTTTCTATGCTATGATATGTGTGTAACCCGACACAACGGGTAACCCGAATTAGTAAGAAACAGGAGTAAATATGCCAAATCCAGATGCCATCGTTCTGCCAGAGGTGAATACCGTAGAAGTCAGGTTGGACCCGGTGCAGACTTTTATCAACAGTTTGACGCTGATCAGTAGAAGCGAAGAATTATCTGGGTTGAATCCCTGGATCTATGAAACTGCAGCGGCGTTGACAGATGAGCAGATGGCACAGCATAACCTGGTAGTCATAGGCTTACATTACATCGTACTACCGGCCCGATTTTGGAAAGATATACCATCTTACCTGCGGCATATCAAAAACAGCAACCCCGTCACCTTGAGGGATCAATTATTGGACTTTTACATTTCATACGAACCCTGCACAGAGGTTGAAGGTCTGCCGGATGCAGATAGCGAATCGTTATTGGCTGATGTCGATTTCTTCCTGGACTACTTAGAGAAGAAATTCGCTAAAGTTGGGATTGACAGGGAGATCGAAAGCAAAGCCTTCGAGCTCCTCAATGATCCTCCAGAGATGCAGCGTCAGGTTTCTACCCATTTGAAATTCATGTGGGACGAGTATTTCAAAGATGAATGGCAGCGAATCATTCCAATGCTTGAAGATGCGGTAATGGCTTTTGAACAGGTTGATTTCATAGATATGAGCCGAGCAGAAATAGCTAAGTATATTACTGGCACGGACGTGGACGAAAACTACCTAAAAGAGATCGGTGAAAACGAGCAGATGGTTTTTGTGCCCAGTGCTCATAATGGACCTTACCAGGGAATGTTTCATTACAAGAACTCCAAGGGTTTGATCTTCGGTGCCCGTCTTCCGGAAGATACCCAGGTACATGCGCCAGATCTGAGCAGGAACGAGATCACTATCCGGCTCAGTGCCCTGGCAGATGATCTGAGGTTGAATATCCTCAAGGTGATCGCTGAAGATGGAGAGATGAAGTCCCAGGAAATCATGGACAGGCTGGAATTGAGTCAATCAGCAGCCTCAAGGCATTTGAAACAGCTCAGCGCAACTGGTTATTTGACTGAAAGACGCTGCTCAGGAGCAAAGTGTTATGCGCTCAATGAAGAACGGGTGCAGGATACATTGCGAGCAGTAGCAGCATTCTTATTATGTGAGTAGCTACCTTATTGGAGGTGGATTATGGTGAGAGCACAAGTGTAGAGACGAAGTATGAGTAACAGCAGTATTACGGATAAAACAATAAGCTAATAGGAGAAATATCATGTTTACCTGGAATAACTATTATGTAGAAACACAAAGGCGAGAAGATGAGATCGCGATAGTAATGCAAGATCGTTTCATTCGCTCGGCCGCAGAAGTATGTGAATCAAGGTTGACAAAGCTAAGCATCCGGATGTTGGACGTGGTGGGTTCGAAACTGGTTGAATGGGGATCCCAATTGCAGTGCCGCTGTGCTGAATTGGCAATGACCAGCTCCAAACGTGCCATCTGATGAAGATCAGATATATAAAAAGAAAATATCCTCTTAGCTGAACCGGAGCACTCAAAAGTGCTCCGGTTTTTTTATGATAAGAATGATTTATTAATTGGATCTTGATCTTATTCAGTTATAGGCTCAGGGTAGTCAAATTGTCCTTTTTATGAGAGTCTTCTATGGCGTAGGCGTGGGGACTGTGATATATTCTGGAAATTGGAAAACCAAACCATTATTAACGAATGCATTGGAGACATGAGATATGAATGGAGCTGCAAGTATTATTATCACTTTGGCCCTGATTTTCTACTCCGTTGGCGTTTGGAGTGAGCGCATCCAGGGGCGTTTAAAACCCTGGCATCTGGTTCTGTTTGTTTTTGGCTTGATTTGTGACACCTGGGGAACAGGCATGATGTTTGAGTTTGTAGGCGGGATGCAATTTGATATCCACGGCATCTCTGGCCTTCTGGCGATCATCTTGATGTTTGTACATGCGGTCTGGGCCGCTGTGGTGCTCGTTCGCAAGGATGAAAAAGCTATATTGAATTTCCATAAATTTAGTGTAATAGTCTGGTTGATCTGGCTGATTCCTTATTTCAGCCCCATGTTCTTCAACCTGGCGGAATAATGGAGAGAGTATGATTTGGCTAAAGATTGCAATTGGAATATTTATGGTAATGGAGATAGGCAATATTGTGATCCTGTATTTTATGCCTGACTCTAAATTGGCAAATGCTATGGGGTATTTCAAGGCCTGGGAAAAATCAAAAAGAGATTCAGATGTTCATGATATGGCGAAATACCTGGTCAATTGGGTAGCAGGAACGAAATTGATTTTTATTATGCTTTTGGGTATTTTGCTCTTTACTGCGGACCAAAAAGCATTGGTAATCACAGCTGCAGCCATGATCGTGTCGATCAGTTCTTTCTATTGGCGCTTGTATCCTGCAATTCGGAAAATGGACCAGAGAGGTGAGATCGATCCCAAGAATTATTCAACTACACTGGGATGGATGATTGCGGGGATGATTCTATTATTTGGTTTGGCCATTCTTATCTCTTTCGTTCTGTAGAGAACCTAAAGAATCCCGAGGTCGGCTATACCTCCGAGGTCGAGTATACCTCCGAGGTCGGCTATACCTCGGGATCTGAATCTCCTCGTAACCCTTTCTGCGTATCAGCGTTTACTATAGTGTCGTTATTCATAATAAACAGTACCGAAGGAGAAAACATGAAACTCACTCCCCCAACCAAAAATGTATTTTGGATCTCAGTTGTTGTTGCAGCAGTAGGCCTTATCGCAAAGTTCGGCGTCGTTGCTTTCCTGACCCCCTTTGCTTTCTGGCTGGTTTTAGTAGCATTTGTATTATTGGTTCTTGGCAACGCGATGAAAGGTTTCTAGTCTTTTTCTAGCTCCTTTTGTTGAAGCCCCGGTGAAAATTGGGGCTTCTTATTTTAAAAATTGGATGCAACCTTAAAGGAAAAGTACCGTATCATATGAAATGATAGTAAAAGGTATTTAGGAATCAGTATGAATATTCTCAAAATAATGCTTCTGCCGAGTGCCCTGTTCCTGGTATTAGTCGGGTTTGGTCTCTGGCTTGGCAAGACTGGAAAGCCATATAATAATCTGTTGTTCAATATGCATAAATTGATCGCCCTCGCCGCTGCTATTCTCACAGGTATCAGGATATTTGATCTGGACCCATTCAGTACTTTCCCGAACTTGGCGATCCTGTTGATAGGCCTGGCATTTGTGGGGGTTCTGGGAATGTTCGCTACTGGGACATTGATGAGTATTAAAGATGAAGCGACTGAAACTGCCCTTGTACTTCACAGGATTATTACAGGGGTAATCTTCTTATCATTCATGTTTGCGATCTATCTCATTATAAATGAGCAGCTAAAAACCTTATAAAAACTGACACCCTGTTTGGTGTTTACGAAAAAGAGGATCAATGAAAATCACCATTCTTAATGGAAATCCCGCCCCTTCAGGCTTTGATGAATACCTGATTCGGTTGAGTAAGATTCTAGAATCTGAGGGAAATGAAGTTAAGCAGCTCGATTTGCGGGATCTTGGGTTGAAATACTGTACAGGTTGTTTTAATTGCTGGACAAAAACCCCCGGTATTTGCGACTCTGATGAGGCCTCCCAAGAAATGGGCAGGGCGGTGATAAACTCGGATTTCACGCTCTGGGCTTCTCCACTTAGGATGGGATTCCCAAGTGCAACTCTCAAGATGGGATTTGATAAACATCTTCCTTTGATCCATCCCTATATGGTTGTTGACGAGGGAGAAGCCCATCATCTAAAACGCTATGAGAAATACCCCCGTGTTGGATTATTGGTTGAAAAGGAAACGGATACCAGTGAAAATGATCTTATGATCATCAGGGATATCTTTTCCAGAACTGCCCTGAACTTCAAATCCAAGCTCGATTTCATGGAAACAACGGATCAGAATCCTGTTGAAGTGGCTTTACGGATCCAAATTCCTCGCCAGGGACCCCATTTTTTCCAGCTAAAACCTGAACCTTTGCCAGGCCAACAAATCTCACCACCTCAAAGCATTACGGTATTCAATGGTTCGCCGCGGGGGAAGAATGGCAATACACCGATCATGCTGAGGGAATTGATGGAAGGCTTTGACGGTGAAAGTGAAACCCATCACCTTATCAAGGTGAATGATCTGGAAAACCACACCCGGGCTTTTGCGGAAGCTGAGTGTGTCTGGTTGGGATTTCCTTTATACACGGATGGTATGCCTGCTGTCGTAAAAACGTTCATCGAGTCTTTGGAACCAATCAAGGGGAGAGAAAATAATCCTCCCATAGGATTCTTGGTACAGTCTGGATTTCCTGAGGCTGTCCACTCTCGCTACGTTGAGCGTTATCTGGCTGGCTTGGCGGCAAAGCTGGGCTCCACCTACCTGGGTACGATAGTGAAGGGCAATGGAGAAGGTACCAGGATCATGCCTGCAGATATGAATCAGAAGTTGTTCGGAAGACTGCGAGCGCTCGGGAAAGGGTTAGCGGAAAATGGAAAACTTGATCCAGATATATTGAGAGAGATAGCAAAGCCAGAGAGATTTCCACGTATTCTGGGTCCGCTGTTCAGGGCTTTCCTTAAGACCAGGATTTCCCACACCTATTTCGACAGAATGCTGGACGAAAACGAAGCATATGAAAGGAGAAATGACCGTCCTTTAGTTGAGCATGATTGATAATGTGAAGTGGTTTTTGGTGTCAAGGGGGACATAAATTCACTTCCCGCTTTTGTGTTTACAATAGCACTGAATGCGGTATTATTGTGTGAAATGACTTTAACAGGATTAATTAATAGGTTATGAAACGCTTTCAATTCGTATCAATAATTCTTTTAGTTGGATCCCTTGGTGTGTTAGTGCTAATGGTTGGCATACGTGTGGTGGGAAATCAGCGCCAGGCTTCCGTTATCCATCAAACTGAGACTGCAGCCGCTTTGTTCAGTCCGACACCGAATGTCACTGAAACCCCTCTGCCAACTAGCACTTCTACACCAGAGCCCACTGAAGAGCTGCCTACGGTTACTGTGACTCCTTTCCCGACGGCAACTCCAAAGCCAGGTGAAGTGATTGAGGAAGGATGCCTGGAGGCCGCCTTTGTCACAGATGTCACTATTCCGGACAAGACAGAAATTGACCCTGATCATCAATTCGTTAAAACCTGGCGCCTCCGAAATACCGGTACCTGTACCTGGACCACCCAGTTCAAGCTGGTTTTCAATTCTGGAAATAAAATGCATTCACCAGATGAGACATACGCTATCAACCTTCCTGTAGAACCTGGAAAGTTGATCGATGTTTCCGTGACGCTGCGGGCTCCTCTGACTCCCGGTACGTATAAGGGATATTGGAATCTGGAAGATCAATATGGAAATCCATTTGGATTAGGCCGGGAAGGAGCCCCCTTCTATGCAGAAATTGTTGTGGTCGAGTAAGGACAAATACTTGAAGTAAAAATAGCCGCTCACAATCACGAGCGGCTATTTTGGTTTCCGAGATCAATCTGTTTACCTTACAGAATATGAGCCTTATTCTACGACAGCCACGTAGATGAAGAACTTTGAATCATCGGAGTCGAATTTGAATTCATCTGTGTACACTTCCATATCAAACCTGTCAGGATGGACTTGTTCCTCTGCCTGGGGAATCCAGACCTCATAAATGTACTTATAAGTATCTCCCAGTGTATCCAGTTTTCCATGATGGGTGAACACAGCATATTTGTAAGCAGGCACATGGCGGAGAACCATACCGGCTGGAACACTTGCGTCTTCATCTACAGAAGCCGCTGCAACGTACTCAAATTCACCGTGTTCAAATTCGCCAATCGATACATCAGGCTTTGTGAAGCATAATCCGTAGGCGCATTTGTCATCATTTTGCTGGATCTCGTGATGGCGCTGGTTGAATATTTCCCAGATTCCTGGAATCTCGTTATTCTCGTTCTTGCCAACATAAGATATACCTATAGCCTGAAAAGCAGGTTTGTTCGTAAAAGTAGGTTCCATATCTTTCTCCATTTTGGATTGGGTTGGCCGTAGTGATACTGGCACATTAACCCGCTCCCCCGGGTTGTGAATTTCTCTGTTTCCTGTACAGTTCAATTCAATTGGATCAGTTATAGTATAGACCCTCTTGATGGGTCAAGGTCAAGGGGTAATTTTTGGTGGAGAATATTAGGGATAAACCATTTTCAGCATGGATATCCGCTGATAAACGGTGGTTTATGTTTTAAACGGACGCTGCCAAGATGATGGCCCAGGGCATTGCGGTGGACTGTTCGGGCTACAACATCAAGATCAACGCTGTTGGCCCCGGGATTGTTTTAACTGGTCTGACGCAGAATATGCTCGGCAACCCCGATCAACCGGAGCGGTATATCGAACGCATTAATGAATGGCGGATTGACAAACCGGAAGATAGAGCGGCAGCGATCATTTTCCTGTCCGGCGATGAGGTGGATTGCATTCATGAGACGACGTTAATTGTGGATGGGGGTTTGATCAGTACCAGGGGAGAGAAATCCAATAGAATGGACTGGTAGGGGATTGAAAAGTGCGCAATATTTTTAATCCCTTTTCTTTTTTCTTGTTTTGGATCGATTCGCTCTATATGCGAAGCAAAATATTGTTGCACAAATTAACATCACTCCAATCATTATAAATCGGTAGTTCTGCCAAATAAACGCTAACCTGGGGTCCAGAATTGAGATCAAGGCATCCTGGATCACATAAATATCGCTTCGCACGCTTCGGTAATTTTCTCCCCCAACCAGAATTGCGTTAACATTGGAGAAGATCACAAAACCAGTCTTTGTGGATGGATGGTAGCGTAATAAGCTTTGATATCCCGGTGCCGAACCGCCATTACCGAACCAGCCTCCTCTGAAAATGAACAAGCCCAATCCATGACCTTTGCGGGGAAGATCCCCACCGGAGTGGAAGCCATCGTTGAATTCCGTTGTTCTGTGTCGCATCAGTTCGATAGAGTCAGGGCTTAAGAGTTGATGATCACCTGTCTGCTCCAAATCCATCATGGCAATCATAAACTTAGCCATGTCATTGGCCGTTGTGCGCATCATAGACCCCTGTCCATTCCAGAGAGGAATTTCAACGTTTGCGCCATCAATGCGAGTAAAGGGAGTGACTTGTTGGTCCGGATGATCCTCTATGCAAAAACTTGAATTATCCATCCCCAACGGATCAAAGATATTTTCCTTTATATATTCTTGGTAGCTCTGTCCTGAAAGATGGCTGATGATAAACCTGAGAAATGGATAAGAGGATACAGAATAGTGATATTCCGAGCCTGGTTCGAATATCCAGGAATCGGGGTTATAATTTTCGCCTTCGGGAATCAAGGAGGAGAGTGTGAACTCTTCGTGTGTCATCTTCAGTATTGAGCTGGGTCCTGCTGGCCGATATGAGGGTGAGAAAGCAGCAGCAGTGTCCCACTCGAATTGATAGGGAAAATCCCCCATCCCGGAACGATGAGCGAGAAGCATTCTGATAGTAATCGGGGTCTGGGGATATTCCGGATGCCTTACTGAGAAAGGGAGATACATGTTGATGTCAGTGTCGAGATTTAACAATCCTTTTTCCGCTAACTGCAAGATGGAAACAGCGGTGATAGTCTTCTGAACTGATGCGTTCATGTATATCTCGTCTACGCTGCTGTTTTCACCAAAAGCCCGGGACCATATGATTTGGCCATCTTTGACAACAACCACCTGGAGGGAAGGGGAATTGCTAATCTGTGTGCTTTTGGCTATCTCCCGATCGAGCGTTTGGGTTATGGATGAAGGATGAGCCGGACTGCTTCCGGAACAACTGCTGATCAGTACAGCTGAAATCAACAAAAAGACCGATGCGATGAAAACAATTTTGGTTCTCATGGTTTTTTTGGCCTCCAACTAAAAAACGGACTGGATCCATTCACAGGATCCAGTCCGTCATTTTAAAGAACCTCAATCACATCCAGCCGGATCAACTCGTCAACGATATCCTGGATCTCTTTCGAGTAATATTCCTCAATTTCCGCTTTCTCCATCAGGTCCGAGATTGTAATTGGTCGGGCCTGGGGGAATGGGAGGTGGAAGAGGAATTTCCCTTGGGGAGTGGTCAGGCTGATCTTATGCTCCTGCCGTTCCCTGCCTTCACCTTCCCAAACCGTCACAGTGCTGAAACAGTTTCCTGTCCTTGCGACTGAGAAGTTCGCTCCGTTTTCTTTCCTCTCCCGAACTAAACGGGAAAGGCCTTCACCGGGATTCTCTTTTTCAAAGATCGACAGGTCAAAATCAAGTTTTAATTTGGTCTGGACCAGTGTGTAGCGGAAGTAGGGCCTCTTTTTTTCAAAGACCTCAGTTTTCTTGGTGATCTTGAGTTCTGTAAGGTTTTCCAAAAAGTCCTGGGCAGTTCGGATATGTAAGCTCAGGCGGGAGGCAGCTTCTGATGCAGATATATCCTGGTAGTTCACTAGCAACTTGAAAAAATCTTCTGCATAATCTTTGGATAGAATTGCCCCTAGATGGGCAGCTGTTTCAAAGTTCATTTTGGTATCCTTATTATCCAAGAGGATGTAATCGTAGCGCATTCATGCGATCGATGATCTTGGATTCCTGACCATTCTTGGACAGTTCGAGAAACTCGCTGAAAACATCCCCGAGGGATTGGCAGATCTGATCAAAGTCCAGATCCATCTTAAATAGCAGGTAATCCTCTTCGATGATATTGACTGTGATTTTTCCATCATAATCCACAGCCACCCAGGTATCTTGCAGGTAATCTTTCTTAAGGCTGAAGAGATAGGGAATATCATTCCCGGGAAGAGTTAGGACGAAGACCACCCGGTTCTCTTCTTTGAAGGGGAAAGCGATCAGATTCCTGGACATGAAATCGACAAAACGGATCATCTCGGTCTTGCTGACTGGCACTTGTCCTACCGGGCGGGGTCGGGCGGTGAAGCTGTTGCCAATATCTTCTACGGGTAAGGCTGCCAGCTCAAAGACCTCTTCTCCCCGCCAACGCAGCTTTCTGTTGAAGGCTTGATAGGCTGTCACCATCATTAACCCATACATAAAAATTAGGAGCATAGGAGTCAAGCCGAGCTCGTGCTTGTTTTCAATGGCAGTGGGTGCGCTGATGCAGACCAGCCCGGCAAATATGATGAATAAGGTTACTGCCAGGTAGCTGTTATTGCGGGTTTTCAAGACAATAGCGATGGGAAATATCGCAGCAAGAAAGTAGATCGCACCCAGCGAGTAAAATGCGGCCCTTGGTCCGAAAAGACCGAACATGCCACCGAATATTCCCAATGACAGAATGGGAAACCAGATGGATTTGAGTATATTTTGTTTCTTCATTTTTCGTTCGAAGAACATTTGGCACCTCGTGTGTTCTGGAATGATACTTCATTACAGATGAAGTATATCAAAATAATACTATAATGCAATAATACTTAAGGAGTGTTTGTAGTACTACTTTTTACGTAGGTGATCGCTGGGATTGAATTTCCCCAGGAGAAAATGGGCCAGCCTGTGTGGTGTGGTTCAGTATTCCCCATCTTCATTCCCTGCACAATCTTCCTTTTGAAGGATGAATCATGTTACACTGAAATTGTCGCTCCTGAGAAATAAGTATCCCCGATTATAAAAAATTATTGTGGTTCCCTGATAATCTATCCATCAAGGACTTTCTGGTTGTAACATAAACGCAGAGCATTTCGTTTATATGATAAGGAACATTATGGTTCAACCGAATAATCCAGATCTGCAGCTGGTTCAAAAAGCTGTCAAAGGCAATCGAAAAGCGTTCACTACTTTATTCAATAAGTATTTCCAGTCGGTATATAACTTTGCCCTGACGCTTTCACGTGACCCAGCGATGGCGGAAGATCTAACCCAGGAAGCTTTCATCCGGGCCCACGCCAACCTGGAACGACTCGGTCCGCCCTGGAATTTTCGAGCCTGGATCTTTCGATTGACACGCAATTATTTTATTGATCAGACCCGTAGGGAACGTGAGGTAGATCAGCTTGAGGAAGACCGGCTGGTACGATCCAAAGACCCAGGTCCGGAAAAAGTTACTATGTCCAAAGAAGCTGCAGGCCGAGTCCAAGATACCCTGAACAAACTGGCTCCCCAGCATCGGGAGCTCCTTGTTCTGCGAGAATTAAACCAGTTCAGCTACGCTGAGATCGGTGAGATCCTGGACATTGGCGATTCTAATGTCAAGGTTTCTCTCCATCGTGCCCGGGCCGCCTTCCAGGAAAGTTTTGGAACTCAACTTTTATTAGAGGATCCGGAAGGGGAATGCCACGAAGTGAGCGCATTATTAGAGGCTTTTCATGATAGTGAGGATCTGCTGGATCGGGAAAAATTTGTCCGCGAACACTTGAAGGTCTGCCCTGAATGCCGAAAACGCAGGGAAATGCTGATTGCCCAATCCGTCGCTCTGGGTGCGTTCATCCCGGTTATCCCACCCAAAGAGCTTGCAGAGAGAATCCTAAAGAAAATTGGAAGCCAACCTCCTCAGCCAGCTCTCCAGAAAACAGGATTGATAAAAGGGATCTTTGGCTATGGTGGCGGCGGGATTGTGCTGGGGGGGATGATCTGGATCATGTATAGTATGATCTTCAATACACCTGCGATTCTTCCCAATTTTCCGGGTGCTGGAATTCCAACTCCCACTCCCACTCCAGAAGTCCTGGCGCCAGCTGCACCCACAGAAACTTCGGCAGAGGTTCCTCCTCCGCCCCCACCTCCAGCTGTTCCTTCAGAAACAGCAACCGTGGTTCCACCCACATCTCTGCCACCTCCAACAGAAGATGATCGCTGTGCCCTTTTTGAAGAGATGGAGATGTCACTAGTGGTTCTCAATATCCTGGATGGTACTTATAACATCCCGGTTTATGTAAAGATGGAAGGTGGTGTGCTGGGTGGAACCGACGAAGAATGGATTGGCGAGCCCATCTGGCCGTATGAGGCCTGGATGGGTGAGATCCCGGATAATAAATGTGACTTCCAGGGATTCCCGGATCGGCTTGTCTGCATGTTCACTCTCAAGCCGGATATGCCGGGAACTGAACAGTATTTCCAACTGAAATTGGAAGTTTGTGAGAATGTATTATTTTCTCAAGCGGTGGTGTTGCCGTTTGTTCAACAAGCAGAGGGAAGCGGGAGTGAACCTGCCAGCTGCCACGCAGGTTTGGACGCAGAGAATTGTAAGCTTCACGGTGGAGAATATCGAAAGATCAACGACAATCTATCCTTGTGTTATTGTCCCTGATCAATTGAACTCACAAAACCACCCCCGATAATCCGGGTTGGTTTTGTTTTAAAGACGGGCCATTGCTCTGATTTAACTTATAATTATTTTGAGATCGATCGGGGAAAAAATATGAATAACCCAATTGGTGGCTACAAGACTCTCAATGAGATCGCTTCTGTTGTCAGCCAATCTCTCGATCTGGATGAAGTGCTGTGCAGCGCCCTGGATAAGGTCCTGCAGGCAACCTGCCTTCAGATTGGGGGAATCTATTTACTTGATGAAAACTCAAGCGTTCTGTCTATTTATGCCCAACGGGGATTTTCAGAGGAATTTTCTGCAGCTATCGATCATCTGAAGATCGGTGAGGGTTTTTCGGGAAAGGTCGTTGAATCCGGTGAACCCATGGTGATCCGCGATATCACCAAAGATGAACGTCTTTCTAGGGGAATAGTTAAAGATGAAGGATTGAAATCGCTGCTTGTGGTACCTCTCTGTTCTAAGGGTAGAACCCTGGGCACGATCTTCTTGGTATCCAAAGAGCTGCGCGATTTCAGTGAAGACGAGGTTGGTTTGCTGATCACTGCTGGTCAGCAGATTGGTGTTGCAGTCGATAATGCCACCCTGTTCCAGGATCAACAGCGCCGGGCAGAACAATTCAGGGTTATTGCTGATGTAGGCCGGCAGATCACCTCGATTATGGATATCGATACGCTCCTCGATCATGTCGTCAATCTGATTCAAAAGACATTTAAATACGATCATGTGGCAATAGCGACCATCGAGGACGATTTTGTAGTTTATCGTTTCGGTGCTGGACGTTTGTGGGAAGATCCAGCGTTTAATTTCAATCCCTCACATCTGAAGATCGGGTCTGAGGGAGTAACGGGCCGTGTAGCAGCTACTGGTAAATTAGTCTATCTGCCTGATGTTAGGAAAGATCCTGCTTATGTGGAGATGATGGGCAGCGGCACATTATCTGAATTGACTGTCCCGGTGAAAGTAAAGGGCAAAGTCATTGGTGTCTTAGATGTCCAGAGCGATAGGATCAATGCCTTTGATGATAGTGACCAGGTTGTGCTGCAGTCCCTGGCAGACCAGGCTGCTGTGGCGATTGAAAATGCCCAGTTATATAAACAGGCTAAACAGCTGGCTGTGGTTGAAGAGCGCAACCGGCTGGCGAGGGAACTTCACGATTCTGTGACCCAGGCATTGTATGGGATCACCCTCCATGCTGAAGCAGCTTTCCGGCAATTGGAAGCCAAACGGATTGGGTTGGCAAATGAACAGTTGAGGGAACTGCGCAGCACAGCCCAGGAAGCCTTAAGGGAAATGCGGCTGTTAATCTTTGAACTGCGCCCGTCTGTTGTTGAGATGCAGGGATTGGTACCTGCCCTGAGGGCCAGGTTGGAAGCTGTTGAAGAACGGGCTGGGATGCAGGTGGAGATCAATATGGATGATAGACTGGAGCTTTCCGACAAGATCCAGGATGGATTATACAGGATTGCACAGGAAGCGCTTAATAACGCCCTTAAACATGCCAAAGCAAATAAGATCATCTTGAATCTAACCGGAACATTGGCAAAGGTCACCCTGGAGATCATGGATGATGGCCTAGGGTTTAAACCTGAAGAAGAAGTTGAAGGTGGCGGATTGGGATTGGATGGTATCATCGAAAGAGCAGACCTGTTGAATGCTGAGCTGATCTTGGACAGCTGGCCCGGGAGAGGAACAACGATAAGGATCGAGGTACCCTATGAGTGATGAAGTCATTCGTATTTTGATTGTTGATGATCATGCAGTGGTCCGGAAAGGCATTCGGGCCCTGTTAGCGACTGAACCAACCCTGGAAGTATTGGATGAAGCGGAGAATGGCCTCGAGGCGGTTGGGAAATTCAGGGAACTAAAACCCGATGTCCTGCTGTTGGACCTGTTGATGCCTAAAATGTCAGGCATTGAAGTGATCAGGGAGCTCAAGGAGAAATATTCGGATGTAAAGATCCTGGTTCTGACCAGTTTCGCGGCAGATGAACAGGTTTTTCCAGCTATCAAGGCGGGCGCTCTTGGATATCTTCTTAAGGATACTCAGCCAGAAGATCTGATCAATGCCATCCGCCAGGTTCACCGGGGAGAATCTTCCCTCTCTCCATCGATAGCCCGCAAAGTCCTGCAGGAAGTTTTCCAACCAGGAGAAAAACCGTTAAGTCCAGACCCATTAACCAGGCGGGAGGTGGAAGTCCTCCAGGTTCTGGCCAAGGGAAAAAGCAATCGTGAAATCGGCCAGACGCTGCATATTACCGAAGCGACTGTCAGAACTCATGTCAGTAATATCCTGGCCAAGCTGCATCTGGCCAGCCGGACGGAAGCGGCTTTATATGCTTTGAAGGAAGGTGTAGCTAAGTTAGATGATAACGAGTAAGACAGTTTGAATGGCTTGATACTTAAACCCTAATGAATTAGCTACATCATTTGGATGAAATTCTCTCATCCTGGTATCTGTTTTCCTCAATATTAAATAGTCCTTTCTACTTGTAGTTAATCCCCTCTTTATCCGATGTGATATCGAGGGTTTTTTTGTATGATTCAGTCAGTAAATGAGATGCAGAAGGAGTAGAAAAACAGAATGACAGCCCTAAGCGAAATATTTTTCCCGGCAGCCGTTCTTTCTTATCCAACACAGCGATTACAACTTGAGAGATTAAAAGGAAGGAGTGGTATTTTGTATAAAGTCCTGATCATCGACGACCGCCTGGCTTCAAGAAAAGGATTATGCGCCCTCATGCTCACACAGCCGGACATTCAGGTTATTGGTGAGGCAAATAATGGGGCGAAGGCAATCGAATTCATCAAGAAAAAAAGGCCAGACGTGGTGCTGATGGATGCATTTATGCCCAAAATGAACGGCCTGGAAGCGACCAGGATCATCAAAAAGAAGTGGAGGAATATCAGAGTAGTGATCCTCACTTTACACGACGATATCAAGGAAGAAGCCCTGGCGGCAGGCGCGGATGCTTTTTTAGTAAAAGGATGTTCTCCAGATGATCTGATCCTGGAGATCAAAAATGAAAGGAGACGAAAAAAATGACTTTCAACCCAAGTTATGCGGAGCTATTAGGGAAGGAGCTGCAAATGCAACGGATGCGCGAAGCAGGAAAAGAGCGCCTGATCCGAAAAGCGACAGCATGGAATCCATCGCTTTCAAGAAAGATATCAACAATTCTGCGAACACGTTGGCAGAGTTTCTGGACGCATAGGGGTGAGAACAGACGATACACCCCAATTTCTCAATTGCCAAAGAAGACTCCCAGCTTGTGAATTTCTACCTTATTCTTCTTCTCTTGGTTGCTGTGGGAGGCGCTGCTTTTCACAAGAAGCGGCTGACCTCCCACGGCGGAGAGAAGAGAAGGATATATCATGATGAATGAATTGTCTTTCGAGAAGGATATTCTGAAAAATAAATTTTCCATTTTGATATTACCTCTGGTATTGGCCATAGCGATCCTGATGGGTGTTTTCTCTGGATTGGGAATGATTTTCTCTGATGTGATTTATCCGACTCCCGGCTTGAGGGAAACCTATCTGGCTAATGATCCGGTCAATATCGTGCTGGGACTGCCATTTTTATTAGCCTCAGTGATCTTGATACAGAAAGGAAAAATCCTTGGGCTGCTGCTTTTGCCAGGCGCATTGATCTATGTGATCTATAACTATCTTGGCTATGCCCTGGGTAGACCCTTGGGTTGGCTATCGCTTGCCTACCTCGGTCTTGCAGGACTCAGCCTGGCAGCGCTCACTTTCCTAATAAGAACGGTTGATCACAAATCGGTGAAGTCACAGCTTGAAGAGAGGATTGGAAGAAAGCTCTCCGGTTGGATCCTGGTAGTCTTTGGCCTGGCTTTTATTGCTCTGGCGCTCTCAACGATCGTCACTGGAATCCAGGAGGGAACGATCCCTCCCCTGGGAGAGAACGCCGTAGCGGTTGCGGATATTGTGGTTTCCCTGGGCTGGGTGGTCGGTGGGATCCTTTTGCTACGTGGGAAACCCCTTGGGTATACCGTCGGGTTGGGGTTGCTGGTTGCTGCCAGCTCCCTGTTCATTGGCCTGGTCCTGTTTTTCTTCTTTGCGCCGCTGGTCTCTGATCGACCTTTTGACTGGAAGGAGATCGTTACTGTGCTGGCCATGGGCCTGATCTGTTTTGTGCCCACTGTTTTGTTCTGGCGAGGTGTTGTGGGATATGGACCTGTATTGAATGTGAAGGAAATTGAAGATGCTTATCACACTTAAAGAATGGACTAAAGATCACCAGGTTTCTGCTTTCTTCATCCTTGCCTTCCTGATCACCTGGCCGGGATTTTTCCTGGTTTACTATATCTTCCCCGGTAATCAAGCAGTGGAAGGGCTGAGCATGCCTTGTGTTTTTGGTCCAGCCCTGGCTGCCATGATTGTCGCAAAGATTGCGGAACCAGAACCAAAACAGGAACCCAGTCAGTGGCGCTGGATCACATTCCTGCTTGTCTGGATCCTTGGTTCTATTGTCCAGATCCTCTATTTCTTGTGGGTCCACAGGGTTGATCTAATTCCACCAGTGATCATCATCTGTTGTGCCTTTGCGCTGTTGCCAGCCTGGATGGTCTCAAATGCCTTTGCCAGGAGCCCCGGGATCCGGAAACTCTTCTCAACCTTGATCAAACCGAGGGGATCCTGGGTCTGGTATCTGGTAATTTTCCTCATCTTCCCTGGTATACCGCTTCTGTCTGTGTTCATCACTCGCTGGAGGGGAAGCTGGGTTCCCTTATTCCAGGCCAATCTTGGTTTATCCGGCATGACAGCTTATTTCATTCTCGAGTTTTCACGTGGTTTCCTGATGACAGGCGGGATCAACGAGGAAAGCGGCTGGCGGGGATTTGCCCTGCCCCGGCTGCAGAACCGTTATCCGGTCCTGGTCTCAGCCTTGATCGTCTGGTTCTTCTGGGCCGCCTGGCACCTACCCTATGACTTTGGCAGGGGAGATGAGCTGCGCTGGATCCTGGAGAACCGCCTGGTCTGGAACCTGGTGATCTCGATCATCATCACCTGGCTCTATAACCGCACCAACGGCAGCCTGCTGGCCGCGGCCCTTTTCCACCCGGCCATGAATACCTTTGGGAATATGATCACCAACACACCAATCTCACGGATCCTGCTGGCTGCTCTGGCGGTCTTTGCGATCCTGGATGGCAGGATGTGGCGAAAGCTGCCGGAGGGGCACCTGGCGGTGAATATTGAATTCGCCTGATGCTTCTGAAGGAGAAAATCATGGTTTCAAAGATTGATTCTATGCCAGAAACACCCAGAAGATTTAGACTGCATGAACATCCCTGGATAGCCTGGCTGGTGAGTATAGCAGTTGTAGTCTTTTCAATCTATTTAATGGGAGTCATTATCTTTGGTGTGTTAGGCTGGCAGGAAGATAAGCCGCTGAGTCAGTTCGTCCACGGAACTGCTCACCATTTCCTGATGGTATTTTTGCTCATGCCCTTTCTCCTTCGGTTGCCAAAAGGAAAAATCCCCTATAGAGATTATCTGGATCGGATAGGCCTGACAAAGATTAAACCTTTCTTTAAATTAGTACTGCTGGCGCTGTCCTGTTATCTGATACTTGCTCTCTGCCAGTTGTCAGCGTCCATCATCTTCCGGCTTTTTGAAGGGTACCCAATCACCTGGAGATTTCTGCGCCAGGTTCTTGATGTATCCGGGGATCTGCCGCCAGTTTCTGCAGGATTATTAACGACCATCCCCTCCATGTTTGAGGAGCTGGTCAACCGGGGTGTGTTGTTAACCACGTTCCGGAACAAGTATTCTGACTGGGAGGCAATCATCTTTTCTGCCCTCGGTTTTGGGCTGATCCATCTCCTGAACCTGGTTATGGGGAGGGAGCTGGTCTGGGTTTTTGGTCAGGTTGTCTGGTCCTTTCTGATCGGGCTATTTTACGGTTATGTATTTGTCCGCACTGGCAGCCTGCTGCCGAGTATGATCGTTCATTATCTGGGCAACGCCTTCATTGGATCCTTCACATGGTAAATGCAATCCCGGGCGCCCGCGGCTGCAGAGGCTCTCTATGGGGTATTCCTGACCTTCGGCCTGGTCCCTTCAGCGTTGATGATCCTCTGGGCATGGTTTTATTTAAAGCGCTGGATCCCTGGGGCCAGATCTCTGCCGATATTTCCGGAGCGAATGGAAAGTCAACAGTCATTATCAAGAGGGCAAATATGAAAAAGACTGAACATAAACTTCACATTAAAGGCATCTGGTTCCAGGTTTTGATGATCCTGGTCCTGACGGCGTTGATTGCCTACGCTACTTTATATATTCCCGGAAAATCCTGCACGATATTCACCGTCGTCCAGGGGGATACCGTTTTCTACGGCAACAGTGAGGATCAGCACAACGCTGACCCGGTGATCGGCTTTTTCCCACCCTCGTCAGAAGGGTATGGATCTGTTCATTTTGGAATCAAAAAAACTGACGGGCAGGTTAACTTCGAAGGGGCCGCTAATGATCAGGGCCTGGTCTGGGACTGCAATAGTACGCCCAAAGGTAAACTGAACCCAGAACCCAACCCGGGCAAGCCCTATTATCTGGACCATCCTAATTTCCTTTACACGATCACGAAAAAAGCGGCAACAGTGGATGAAGCTATCCATATTGCAAAAACATATCATTTTGGTGAAGTGCTGAAAGGTCAGTACCATATCGCGGATGCCAATGGCGATGCGGTGGTGATCAGCGCAGGAGCGGATGGAAAAGTAGCATTCACTCGTAAAGATGCTGGTGATGGTTACCTGCTTTCCACTAACTTCAACCTGGCGCAACCAGAAAATGGACCAGTGGATTTTCGCTGGGATATTGCAAAGGAGAAATTGGAAGCTGTGGTAAATGGAGCGGTGTTATCGCCAGAATATGCCATGAACCTGATGGAATCCGTCCACCTTGAATCACTGACTACATATACTCTCTACCAGAACGTATTGGATTTGAATGCAAACAAGATCTATCTAACCTACATGGCTCAATACAATGAAATCGCGCAAATTGATATGGAAGAAGAGTTTGCTAAAGGTCAGCGCGTAGTGGAGATGAGAGAGTTTTTCAGCTCTGAAACTGCTGCTGAGGGCGATGCGGCTTATCAGCGTTTTGAAACGCGTTTTAAGCTCGCGATTATCAGCGTGATCACTGTGAGTGTTCTCTTGATCGGGCTGATGGTGTATTTGATTAACCGGAGAATAACCACAAGATAACAAGCACAGGTATATATTGTCAAGGAATAAGCTTTTGAAATCTGGGCAGAGGAGAAGAGAAGATGAAGAGTGATAGTTATTTAGGCCACTCCGAGAAAGTTCTACCTAACGCCAACTGGAAAGCACTGGGTGTTTTTTTTGGTTTGGCATTTGTTTGGACCTGGGCTTTTTTGATCCCTGCGGTGAACTTTATCCCAGAGAACCTTAGAATCTTCCTGATCATCATAGCAGCTTTCGGCCCATTCATTTCAGCAATGGTCACAATCAGGACCTTTGAGGGGAAAGAAAAATTAAAGAGCTGGCTGCAGATGATCTTCAGGTTTAAGATACCCTGGTATCTCTATCTGGCCGGGGCGTTTTTGATCCCGATCCTGATCGGCGCCCTGCAGTATCTTGCCTACCGGGTTCTCGGCGGTGTGCCTGTGCCCGGAAGCGCCGATCCCTGGTATTGGTATCTAGCCTCTCTGATCCCGACCATGCTTCTGACAGGTGGCAATGAAGAACCTGGCTGGCGGGGGTATGCACTTCCTGTGCTGAACAAACTCACCACCCCGATCCTGGCAGGATTGATCCTGGGGGTCATGCATTCCCTTTGGCACCTACCCCTGATGGCAGACTACCAGACCAATATCTTCTGGTACGCCTTTAACCTGATCCCATTGACATTCCTGTTCAACTGGTTCTATCAGCAATCTCGGGGCTCAGTCTGGCCGGTGATGCTCTTCCACGCCGGTACGAACGTGATAGGATCCTTTATCCCCGTTCCGATGAACCTGGCTGAGATTTGGAGCGACTTTGTGTTTTTAAGGGGAGTTGTTTATTGGATCATGGCTGCAATTCTAATTGCCTCAACCTGGAAGTATTGGACCCAAAAGGATCCGGTACTGGAGGTTGATCTTGCCCCCGACAAGGTTAGCTGAGGGAATTAGCAATAGAAGAACTAACAAAGGAGTTTCACTGATGTAGTGATTGGTTTCCTGCTGGGATTCGGTGGCGGTGGGTTAGCAAGAGAGAAGGAAAAATCCGAGTAAAAGAGAACCTGGTCTCTCCGACCCTGATCAAGAGGTCTTGATTCTGTCGAGTAGTGTCTAAAGGTTTGATGACGCCATTAACACCACTTTCTTAAGTCCTTCTCTGCGTACCTCGGCAGCGCCCCTGGGTGTGTTGGTCATCAAGCGCAGGAAGCTGGTGCGGGTAGGATAATAAACAAGGGCAAAGTCGTGCCAGCTGTTGAACAGGGAACTTTTCTGGTCCCCGATATAAGTGCTCAGTACCTTACCATATATATTTGGATAACCCCCCACGCTGATCAGGCGCGGCAGGATCCTGGCTGAGTACAGGTTATATTCCCTCTTGCCACCGGAGTCATACTGGTTCAAATTCATCATATATAAAGGCTCATCCAATTTTCCGGAAGCGAATTCTGCCACTTTACCGGCATCTGGATCGGTTTCCGGGTCAAGCTGATCTCCAAGTTCATCGAGATGATCGATCCCTTTTACTTCAGCGGTTCCGAGCAATTTTGTCAGCCATGATGAAGTAAATCCGAGACTCTTAACCACTTTCTTCAGGTTCGGATTGGGTTGAACGATCAATGAATATACTTCGCTGAGATACGCTTCCCGAATGCTCCTGGAGTTCTCGTGGGCCATCAGCAATGCTTGGCTGGAGTGAAAGTTGTCAACTGTGAGACCCTGATAGGGCATCTCGCCGCGGGTGATCAACTGATCTAACCTGAGTTGATGCTCTCTTGTCCCCTTTTGCTCTTGAACTGCACGAGCGGTTCCCCTGAAGTAGTCCCGGGCATCCTTGGCGTCATTCATAACCAGGAATTGGACCAGGGATAATTTCGTTTTACCGTGAGCAAGCATTTTATCGCGCTGAACACTGTTGGGTTCTAAAGCCATGATCTACTCCTTTTGAAAATGATCGATGAGCAGCTGGCTAACTTCGTCGGCTTTATCATGCTGAACCCAATGGGAAGCATCTTCAAAGAATACCAGCTCGCCATCCAGGCAGTAGTCCAGACTCAGCGGCGCCATCTGGTGGCTGAGGTGAGGATCTTTTTTGCCCCAGATGATCAGGGTGGGTGGTTGAATCTCCTCTGATTTTCTGGATGTTCCGGATCGGCTGAAAGTTGCCCTGTACCAGTTGATCATAGCGGTGATTGCGCCGGGTTGGCTCCAGGCTTCCCTGTAGCGATTGTATTGATCTTCACCCCAGTAATCTGGCATGGCCCTGGTCAGAAACTTCCAGTTGGACGCTTTTACAAAACGTTCGGGAAGTCCTGGTAGTTGGAAGAATATGGCATACCAGCTTTTCAACATCTGGGAAGGATGGGATCTGAGATAGTTCCGGAAGACTGTGGGATGAGGGACATTGGCTATAACCATCCGCTTGATCCTATCTGGCGCTCGAAGGGCCAGGCTCCAGCTGACCATGGCACCGAAATCATGCCCGGCTAGATTAAACTGATCATATCCCAGGTTTTCAGCCAGACCCAGGATGTCGTCGACCAGCACTGCCATATTATATTGATCCACTCCAGCGGGTTTATCGCTCAGGTTATACCCCCGCTGGTCGGGAATGATAACCCTGTATCCGGCCTGGACAAGGACTTCGATCTGGTTTTTCCAGCCGAACCAGGCTTCCGGGAAACCGTGTAAAAGGATAACTGGTTCTCCGTCCTTGTGACCGGCTAAAGCGGTGTGCAGTTGAATGCCATTTGTAGTAATAAATTCAAAGGTAAGGGTCATGTCCTTTTCTTCCATAAGTTCAATCATAACTCTTTTTGAGACGTTTTTAGAAAACTTACGTATATTATTGTCAGGTGAAAAAATAAATATTGGCCGGAATCATCGGCTGTGAAAATATAGATCAATTGGAGAGATAAAAATGCGTACAATTATTAAGCTGGTTTTAGTAATTCTAGTCATCGCTGCAATCACAACAGCTTGTGGAATTCCCTTCCAACCGCGTATGGTCAGGGGATCCGGGGACGTCATCGAAGAAAGCCGCAATGTCAGCGGGTTTGACAAGGTCTCGGTAGAAGGGGCTGGAAGGGTGATCATCACCCAGGGGAATAAAGAATCCCTCACGGTCGAAACTGATGATAACCTGATGGAATATATCAGAACTGAAGTTGTGGGAAAAACCCTGGAGATTGGATTTGTAGATGATGTGGTCTTGAGTTCCGGCAGGGGCCGAGTAGCTCTTGATCCAACGGACGGCTTCGTTTTTCGGATCAGCGTGATTGACCTGGAAGGAATCTCTGTTTCAGGTGCAGCTGATTTCGAAATGGAGAAGATCAAAGCAGGACAGTTTGATATCAGCCTTTCTGGAGCAGGACAGGTGACTATAGATGATTTGGACGCAGATTCATTGAATGTTATTGTCAGCGGAGCTGGCGATGTGAATCTGGCCGGAAGGGTAAAGGACCAGGTGGTCCGATTGAGCGGTTTAGGACGCTATCAGGCCTTTGATCTGGAAAGCCAGGAAGCTTCCATCACTATCAGCGGAGCAGGCGGCGCCAATGTTTGGGTACTTGAATCTCTGGATGTCAGTATCAGCGGAGCTGGAGATGTGAAATACTATGGCGATCCAACTGTGAGCCCGAATATCAGCGGCGTTGGCAGGATCCAGAGCCAGGGTGAGAAATAAAAATTCAAAAGGGATTGGATCCTTTCAAAGGATTCAATCCCTTTTTTGTTTTAAGCCCAAAGAATGGTCATCAGCGCAGCCACAGTCGTAATCACCAGTGATATCACAACCGTGACCCGGATGACCTGGCTCTCTTCGCCAATGCGGTCAATACTGGCAGCAGCGTTCTGAAGCTTGGCGGGAGAGATCACACTTGCCAATCCACCCCCGATCCCACTGGCTGCGGCAACTACGAGCCCAAAGGCACCTATCTTCTCAGCTGTACTCAAATGAATTCCTGTAAGCATCGCAATAGCTGATGTCTCAGAACCACTGATGAATCCTGATAATAGACCCAGGAAAGGAGCAACAGCAGGGTAAAAACGACCGAAGGCGCTGCTGGCTGCGTCCGCAATCACGTATACCATATTATTAGCAGGATTAATCAGATCCCAGGACGCATTCTTCCCGGAATGGTTGATCAGGAAAGCGATCGCAAAGAATACCGCTGAAGCAAGCATCGGCCGGGGAGCTCGTTTGAGCCATTTGCTCAGAGAGTCTTTTAGAATCACTCTGTCCACTTTTAAGATTGGAAATGCCAGAATCGTGCTGACCAGGATCCAGAAGTAGGCCTGCCAAAATAAGCGGATCTTTTCCGGAGCACCAGGGATGATCTCCAGAGGCATGCTTAGTCTGTTGAACAGCAGTTCGAAAAATGGCAGAAAAGGAGCATTGACAAGCAGTGCCAGGATAGTCAGGACAATCCAGGGAGAAATGGCTGCAGACAAAGAGAGCTTCTCTTCTGCCACCAGGTCCTTTTCAGATAGAGGGCTCCGATCCAGTAAGGTTTGCCCAGTTAACTTGAGGTAAACAAGCATGACCCCCACCACTCCAAGGCCGGCAGCAATCCCGGTTAATGTGACCAGCCCCAGGGCATTCATGCCAATAGCGATGAGCCCAGCAGTGATCCCAGACAGGAAGGTAGGGATCAAGCCCCTCCAGAGCAATTTCCACTCTCCCACCAACCATAACATGGACAATGCGATACAGGTGCTAATGACCGGCATGAACCGCGCAAAATATCCACCTACTTCCTGAACTGGCAACCCAACAAAATTCGAAAAAACCACAACCGGGATGCCCAGAAGAGCATAGGTACAAAGAGCGTCGTAGCCCAGCGACGGCAGGGCTATAGCCACAAAAGAGCTGTATCCCAGAGCGATCATGATCGGAGGCAGGATCGATACGGGAGTGGCCCCCAGTGAAGCCAGCAAAGTTCCGAAGCCAATATTGAGGATCAGGATTTGGGCTACCTGGTTTCCTGGTGCAATGGTTTTGATAAAAGCCACCACCCGGTCAATGGCACCGGTTTCTTTCATGATCGTGATCTGCAGCAGAGAGGTGGCCACCATGATCGTGATCGGCAGAGAGGCTACCACGCCGGACAGGCTGATCAATAAAGTGTTCAATAGGGGAGTCTTGAAATAAAGCCAGACGACTAATAGCGAGCAAATCCAGCCAGCCAGCCCGGCAATATCAGCCGGTGTCCTGCGCCAGACCAGGAGGATCAGAATAAGAATGATAGGCAGCAGAGAGAGGAGAATTGAAATGGGATTCATAGATGCTCCGTTTCTGGCACTGAACGAATTAATCGCAATATTATTCTAATCTTGAAGTGTTCTTCAGGAGATAATTCCCATACAGGATCCCGGGTGGACAGGGGTCGCAGCCCAGGTGGGAATGAATTTGATCCCGGGCTGGCATATATTCCTTAAGATATTTTCTTCCTTCAACATCCGAGTCAATTCTGAGCTGCATAACATAGCCCAGGTAGACCTCGCAGGTCCTACATGGCTCATGGTGAAAAGCTTCTTCTGCTTCTTTGATTAATTGCTTGGCTTTGGAAATTGATAGTTTATCAGTCATGATCGCTATACCCGGCCTGCCCAGCGTAATACTGTCAGTGCATCGGCGGTCACCCATGGGTTCATCTTGCGTTTGCTGATGCCGCCCCAGTTCACGGGTGAAAAACCACTGATATCAGGTTTTGTGTTCTGGTAAAAGCGGTCCTCAGCTGGCCAGCCACCATCAGGAAGTTGTTTGGCTTCTAATAGGTCCAGAGCTTCTCCACAGCGCGGATCTTCCAGAAAACCTGCTTCTGACATCACTGTCAGGCCAATCAGGATATTGTAGCGCCAGTAATTAGGGTATCGCAGCTGTGTGAATTGTTTATTCATGATCTTGCCATCAGACAGGCGCTTGAATAACTTTCGCTGGAGAAAGACCTCAGCTGCCCGTTCAACTGCCAACCTGACTTTATTGTCACCTGTGATTTGGCTGTACAGCGCCAGTCCGCGCAGGGGAAGTAAACTTTCCCAGAAAGAAGAATGATCCGCTTCAGCCTTTTTGTCGCAGTTCCAACCGCCATCCGGCCACTGCCAGCCAATCAGCAGCTCAGCAAGTTGATCGCACCTTTCGTCCATGAATCCCAATTTGAGGGATGAGTACAGCGCATTTCCCTGCTGAGAGGCGCAGCGCCTGGCCCGACCTTGAATGACCGGTACACCCTCTTTCATCTTATAGTATGGGGGTGTTTCCTCGAAATGGACCGTCTTCATGTAGAACGGATCCAGCCAGCCGTCCAGCACCCGATCCCGGATGGGTTTAAGATCGGGATCACCGGAGGGATATCCCAGGTCAGCCAGGTTGGCGAGGATCCAGTGTGGGCCAGTCCATTTCTTATAAATCCGTTGAAAAGTCCTGATATCCTGTCCTGGTTGATCAGATCCAAGCAGGGTTTTAATAAGCCAGGATTCTTTGATTTCTTTTTGCAGCTCACGAATTGATTTCGATTCTGGATTCTCTTTTAATAGATTTACCCGTGCCTTATATCTGAGCGCGGGTTCTTCCGAGTCTGCCAGTTGCTTTATCACTGTTGTTATGATTTCTTTATTCAACTTGAATTTCATCCTTTCTTCGGGTACTGATAAGAAAATAGATGCCAAGAATTAAAAACCAGGCCACTACACCCAGGATCACGATCCACTCCATCAGGGCCAGGGGAATAAAATCTGGCCTGTTGGCCAATAACCCTTCCATGCCTTCCTGAAAATCGATCCCTTCTTCGAATTGGCTGGGGAAATTTGTGAATATTAAAAAAGATACTGTATTAAGAAGACCGGGGATTGCCAACCAGCGTGGCAGATTGTGCCCTTTGCTAAAAAAGATGACCAGCGAGTACACAAACGCTGTTAATAAACCAAGATCAAAGAAAGCCAGAGCAACAAAGAGGTGTATGTTCAGGGCATTCATGGGGAAGAACCCCACCAGGGCTCCAAAGACTGCCGCGAGTATTCCGATCAGGAGCAGGGGGTAGCGGACCCAACCCTTGAATTGGAATGGCAGCCAGGTTAAGAAGCCGGTATTGAAAACACCAGCCGCGATCAATGAAAGATTAAAGACCAGCGCTAGGTCTGAGACCCCGATCTCACCGAGTTCGGATACAAAATGGTTCAGCAGGTTATAGTGCTGTCCCTCAATACCAGTATAACCAAGAGCGGTGATCAGGATCCCCAGGCTGATCAACAGCGATCCGAGCACACCTGCCCAGCTGCCAAAGAGATCGATCTTGGAAGAACTTTGAATTTCTTGCGAGGTTTGGCTCATGGGGGGGATGTTTTTTTCCTTTACGAAGATTTGGATCAGTTCAATTTGTGGATACTTGGAAATAAGGCTTGATTGAGAGCGATGATCAGAATACAGCCAAACCCGGAGATCATGGCTGCGGTCGGGGCGCCGATCTGGTCTCCCAGGAAACCCATCAGCAGGGAGCCAAGGGGGTAAAAACCGCCCAGAGCCCAGGTGTAGGTGCTGATCACCCGGCCTCTCAGTTCATCAGGTACGATGGTCTGGATCATGGTGTTGGAGATCACCAGTTGGGTGATCAGGGAATACCCCATCACTGTCATCAATGCCATGATGACCCAGGGGATTCTGAAGAGAGCGATTCCCAGGATGGCCGGCCCGATCAAAACCCGGCTGAAAAAGAGCAATTTACCTTTATGGATATAGTCGCCAAAAAATATCAAAAGGGCACCTCCAATCAGGGCGCCGACACCCTGCCAGGAGAGCATCTGCCCGAATCCGGTTACCCCAATTTTTAGGATATCCTTGGCGAAGACGGGTACAAGGGTCAATGATCCAAAACCCACAAAGCTGTAGACCGCAACCATTATTACCAATCCCAGGATATCCTTCTCCCCAGCCAGATATCGGAAACCTTCTCTCATCTGGCTCAGGTTGGTTTCGCTTGATTCGGACAGGAGAGGTGGTTTGAGTCTCATCAACAGCAAGGCAGCGATCACGGCCAGATAAGACAGGCCGTTGATGGCGAAGGTGGGTGCTTCACCCAGGGCTGCGACGATCGCCCCACCGATAGCGGGACCGATGATGCGGGCAACATTAAAAAGGGAAGAGTTAAGGCTGAGGGCGTTGAGCAGGTCATTTTTGTCGTCATCCACCATCTCGGTCACAAAAGCCTGGCGGGCGGGCATGTCCAGCGCGCTGCCGATACCGAGTGTGAAAGATAAAACCAGAATGTGCCAGTATTGCACCAGCCCGGCCCAGGTCAGCCAGGCCAGGACAAGGGCGCCTAACATGAACCAGCTCTGGGTGATGAGCAGGATCTTCCGGCGCGGGAACCTGTCCACAATCACTCCCATGAAGAGTGACAGGATTAAGACCGGTAAGAAGCTGATAAACGTGACTAACCCCAAGCTGGTCTGGGATCCAGTGATGCGGTAAACCAGCCACTGCTGGGCTGTAGACTGCATCCAGACCCCGATTACTGAGATCAGCTGGCCCCAGAAAAAGAGTCGGAAGTTGCGGTGGCTCATGGCTCTGAAGGAGTCATTCAAGTTGAATGTTGATCTGATTTTTTTCATAAGAAAGTGATTTTCCAATATTAATGGAATTATGCAAAATTTGGTAGATGAGGATTGTACTGATTGATGAGGCAAAAGAAAGAATCCACTACCAGGGCAGATCCTTTTCATTAATAGTGATGTTGCTTGATGGTTCTATTTGAAGTATTTATTTTGGAACCAGAAGGCGACGTTCACCAGACCAATCATCACCGGGACCTCGATCAGGGGGCCGATCACTGCGGCGAAAGCAGCCCCGGAGTTAATGCCAAAGACAGCCACGGCCACGGCGATGGCTAGCTCGAAGTTGTTGCTGGCGGCAGTGAAGGCCAGGGTGGTGGTTTTGGAATAATCTGCTCCAACTGATTTCCCCATCAGGAAGGAAACCAGGAACATGATCACGAAATAGATCAGCAGTGGGATTGCGATCCGAACCACGTCAAGGGGGATGGTCACGATCAGTTCTCCTTTCAGTGAGAACATGACGACGATCGTGAACAGGAGAGCGATTAGGGTCAGGGGGCTTATCCTTGGTACAAATTCCCGGTAGTACCAATCTTTGCCCTTGGTTTTAACCAGGATCAGGCGGGTGAAAAAACCAGCCAGAAAAGGGATGCCCAGATAGATGAACACACTTTTGGCGATCTCACCGATAGTGATATCCACGATATTACCAGTTAATCCAAACCAGGTGGGCAGAACGGTGATAAACACATAGGCGTAGACACTGTAAAAAAGCACCTGGAAGATGCTGTTGAAAGCAACCAGGCCGGCGGCGTACTCGTTGTCTCCCTGAGCCAGCTCATTCCAGACGATGACCATGGCGATACAGCGAGCCAAACCGATCAGGATCAGGCCGGTCATATACTCCGGATAGCCGCGCAGGAAAATGATTGCCAGGGCGAACATCAGAACCGGGCCGATCACCCAGTTCTGGAGCAGGGATATTCCCAGGATCTTCCAGTTCCGGAAGACGTCACCCAGTTCGTCATAATGGACCTTGGCAAGGGGAGGGTACATCATCAAAATCAAGCCGATGGCGATGGGGATATTAGTCGTTCCGATAGAAACCGCTGTATTGAAGCTTTCAACTCCGGAAGGGAATAGGTATCCGATCCCTACACCTAGAGCCATGGCCAGGAAGATCCATAGGGTCAGGTAGCGGTCCAGGAATGAGAGTTCTTTATGTTTTTTCTCAGCCATAATTGGTTCTCCTGTTTCGGATCTACTGGTTTATGGGACTCCTTCTCTAATGATCTGGCTGTGATTCAGGCTTTAAAGCTGATCAGTGCCACACCAATGATGCTTAAGATAGCACCAATACCGTTGATCAAAGTGACTTTTTCCCCTATGAGCCAAACTCCAAGGCCTACCAGGATGATATTGACAAAAACCCCGGTGACCAGGTTCCCGATACTGAGATTCCAGCCGCTTCTGTACATCAGCAGAAAACCAAGCTCGAGCAAGATCACAGATCCGGCTACTGCTAATTGGGTCCAATTGATCTTCTTGATATGTTTCAGCACACCTCCCTCGGCGGGGAAAAAGGGCAGGAGAACCAAGCCTAAAGTCAATGCAAAAATATATATTCCCAATACAGATACGACCGGGTTAATGGATTCAGGGATCTGTTTAACAAAATATTGGTAACCAACCGCTCCCAGGATTGCTACAATAGCAGATATGTAATACATGGGTTTTACCTCTTTTACTTTGAGAGATTGCTAAATGAAAAAATTGATGATCCTTATCTCTGTATTGATTGTAAACCAGGTCGCGATAACTTGGTACAGACCCAACGATTTGGAAAACTTGATCATGCAACTATGTAATATCTCAAGAAGCGCCAGCATCTAGATGGACATGGGAGTGTTTCTAAATATTGAGGGGAAGGTTTATTCATGAGAATGTCAGTACGCCTATCTGTTGGGTTGATAGTATTGCTGGTTTTGATGGGCTGCAGTCAGTCAGGTCGTTCGAATATTGACCCAGGGCAATCCACGCAATTACATTCATCGATTGAGTTTTCCCCAGTTGTAACAAATTCCCCGTTTCCATCCTCGAACCCTGTTCCCTCCATCACACCCACCCCTGCACCCACGGAAATGATCTTTAGGGTTGGGAAAGAACTGACAATTGATTACCTGCGGGACCTTGAAATCGAGGGTAGCGAGATAGTTTTTCATGAACGGCTTTCACCCGGCTGGAACTACCACCGACACATCGTCAGCTATACATCAGAGGGGAATAAAATCTACGGCCTATTGACCATCCCCATGGAAGATCCTTCGGAGGGTGGATTCAAGGCGATTGTTTTTAACCACGGCTATATTCCACCCGCTGTCTATCAAACCACTGAGCGCTATGCGGCTTATGTGGATTATCTGGCCCGGAATGGATTTGTGGTTTTCAAGATCGATTATCGGGGCCACGGCAATTCTGAAGGCTTTCCTTCGGGGTCCTATTTCTCCCCGGGATATACCATCGATGCAATTTCAGCTTTGAAAAGCTTGCAAGGCCTGGACTATATTGATCCTGATGGTATTGGGATGTGGGGGCACAGCATGGCCGGGAACCTGGTTTTGCGGGCAATGCTGGTAGAACCGGATATCAAGGCAGGTGTGATCTGGGCCGGAGCTGTTTACAGCTACGAAGATCTCCTGGAGTA
>Ga0180430_10000307_pt1 | contig 54663 bp, 53 predicted proteins | sample SS_ome_9_FD_132999 | JGI IMG/M metagenome (GOLD analysis project Ga0180430, IMG submission 132999) | Hypersaline lake sediment archaeal communities from the Salton Sea, California, USA - SS_1_S_2 metaG | ecosystem: Environmental > Aquatic > Non-marine Saline and Alkaline > Hypersaline >...
CAGATCGTAAGTTTTTTTATTTAAAAAAAATGACCTGGTGATTCCATAAACTTTTCCGGAAGGTTTTTTAAATTTATAGCCAATATCACCGGATACTTTACTTAGAGAATAATTAAATAAATCATTATAAAACTCAATTTTATTCTTCTCTTTATAGCCGGCATAAAAACCTAAAAAGTCGCATAACACAATATAGTTCTGACTGATTATTATGACTTTTAAAGTTCTTGAAGAATGAAAGAGCTTAAAGCGCCGCTGATTCGAAAAAGTGGGCTGGGTGTGAGGGCTGAAAGCCGGCAATTTACAAACAACAGAAAATATATTGGCCAAACACACAATAAAATATATAAAAAGCTCAAAAAGCTTTAAAATAAAATCAAAGTGAAAGGATTGATTGACGATGAAAAGAAAACTGTTATCGGGTATCATCGGTGGTTTTATAGGTTTAGTGATTGGAGTTATTGGAGGTGGTTTCCTCGGCTTAGTTGTGGGTGGTACTTTTTTAGGCAGCCTTGATATCTATAAATATACTGGTTTTGAAGGATATGAGTTAGCTGCATATGTTGGAGCTGTAATTGGTGCCCTGCTTGCAATAATATTAGGAGTTAAACTTGCATTGAGGATTGCTAGCCAGACGAAAAAGAAAATTTAGTACAAGCGTTGTTTCCTGGAAGATGAGTTGCTGAATCAAAAGAAATTTATTCCGCTATAAATACTACATGCGTATGCTTGTAGATGGAGGAACCCCGCTGAAAGCGGGCAGGCAAAGCCTGAATTAAGTAAATACTATAGGCGTAAGCCCATAGAAATTTAGTATATGCAGTTTATTTCTTCTTATATTGTTCATGGCTTTAACAGCTTCAAGCCAGTTAAATTTTCTATTTTCCGGATAGGAAGCCCTGACTGAAAATCTCATAATTACGTAAATGTTTTTTATTTCCTTTGATTCCGTCAAAAGGCTCAGCTATTATTACTTAAATTTCTTTATCAACTTCAAAAAGATGTATCGCTTTAAATACATTTGTTTCAAAAAAAGCAAGCTTCCTGCAAAGCTCATAATACTTGCAAGGAAAACAGGATAGAAGTAAGTGCCAGAAATATCGAAAAGCAATCCACCGAATATAGGTCCCGTAATGCCCGCTATTGAATATCCCAAAAATACATATGGATAAATAATGCCCAGATTGCTGACTCCAAATACCTGGGCCGTCTCTTTTGCAAATAGTACAAAATTTCCACCGAAACCCAGGCCTATAAGAAAGGCAATGATCAAATATGAAATATCTGACAGATCTATGATATTCAATAATATAATTGATATTGACTGAAAGACCAGAGCTAAAAATATACTTGGACTGGCTCCAATATAATCACTTAAACTACCCCAAAGAAGCCTGCCCAGAAAGTTTGCAATAGCAAATAATGAAACTCCAAGAATTAAATAATGGTTAGATATATTGTATTGGCCGCCGATGATTTTCAGGCTTCCAATTATCAGCAGCCCTGAAAATGTTCCCAAAAATATTCCAAGAAATAATTTTTTAAAGATTTTCAGGCCAAGAAGATCCCTTATTTTAATAGGTTCTTCTTTACCGTTTAACGGATTTTGGATCTGATAGATAAGACTTGATAAAATAAATATAATAAGGCCATATGATATCCCTACAATTTTAAGCAATTGTAATACATCTTTACCACCTGTAAGGATCCTTTCAGTCATTTCTGACATCAATACTGCTCCTAAACCAAAACCTGCAGCCGCAATGCCAGTGATCAATCCTTTTTTTTCCGGAAACCATTGAGCGGGTGATGTAAGCGCAGCCCAATAACCAAAACCTGTGGCCATTCCTGCAAAAACTCCGATCCCCAGAAGGATTATTGCAAAATCACCTTGAGAATTTCCTGCAATAAAGTACCCTGCAAAAAACAATAATCCTGAAATATAACCGAAATACTTGAAGCTGATTTTTTTACTTAATTGTCCCACAAAAATCATAGTAATTGGAAAAACGGCAATTAATATCCCAAATATTACCTGGGACTGAAAAGTCGAAAAATTAAATTTTTCAATTAACTCAGACGCAAATATGCTCCATGCATAAACGCTGCCTATGCATAGCATTATTATAAAAGATGCTAGAACGGTTAAATATTTTTTCATTTTACCGCATGCCCGCAATGTGTTCACCTGGTCTTTCCCCTTCTCCCTAGTAAGTTTCTGACTAATCCTTACTTCTTCTGCCTGGCTGTTAATGCGTTTTTCTTTTTCTTAAAATTTTCCTCTTGATCTATTAATTTCTTTGATCTGGATAATACCTGTTTTTCCAGTTCATGCTTATACTGTATAATTTTATTTTGTATTGAGATATCCATTGCCGATACGATTTGAGCTGCAAGTATAGCGGCATTTTTTGCACCATTAAGGGCGACTGCAGCAACAGGAACTCCGGCAGGCATCTGCAAAATAGAAAGGACGGAATCCCACCCGTCAATGGAATTGCTTGATCTTATTGGTACGCCGATCACGGGTAATGGCGAAATTGCGGCCACCATACCTGGCAAATGTGCTGCGCCGCCTGCTCCGGCAATTATTGCTGTTATTCCCCTATTATGTGCATCTGAAGCAAACTCATATAGTTTTTTCGGTGTTCTGTGGGCAGAAACTATATCGATTTCATATCCGATACCAAATTTATCAAGCATTTCGGCTGCTTGTCCCATCACTGGCAGATCGGAGTCAGATCCCATGATGATACTTACTAATTTTCTTTTCATGACTTTACCCTTATTAGTTGTTTTACTTTTTCGGCTTTTTTTAGTGCGCATTCCAATGATGTGGAGAGTATGGTTATATGACCCATTTTTCTAAAAGGTCTTGTATATTTTTTACCATATAGATGAATTTTAACTCCTTCTATTGCCATGCTCTCAGTCAATCCTTCATACATCACGGAACCTTCAGATCCTTCAGCTCCCAAAATATTGATCATCACCGATGGCAGCTTGATCCTTGTGCTCCCTAATGGCAGATCCAGGACCACTCGCAGATATTGCTCAAACTGAGACGTTATTATGGTCTCAATGGTGTGATGGCCGCTATTGTGCGGCCGCGGGGCCATTTCGTTTATGATCACTTCGCCTTTTGAGTCTATGAAAAACTCAACTGCAAGCAAACCTTCCATATTCAGTAGATCTATGATCTTACTTGCATGATTAAAAGCTTTTTCTGATTGTTCAACTGTAATTGACGCAGGGCATATTAGCATATCTATCAGATTTGCTTTTGGGTCAAAAACCATTTCCACCACAGGATAACATTTAATATCACCATTTCTATTCCGTGCTGCAATTAATGATATCTCTTTGGTGATATCAATTTTATCTTCAACGACTGATGCTCCATTAATTAACCTGGGTAAATCCTTTTTATCATTTATTACTGCTACTCCTTGCCCGTCATATCCACCCTTTCTTGATTTTTGTACAAAAGGGAATTTTGTTTCGCCTTTTTCAATACTGTTCAAAATATCTGCTGTTGTATCAAATATTTTGAAGTGCGATGAAGGTATCCCATTTTTTGCATAGAACACCTTCTGCAGGCCCTTGTCTTGTATTAGCTCTAATATTTCAGGATCGGGTATTATTCTGAGTCCTTCTGACTTAAGCTTTTTCAGGGCTTTAATATTTATATTCTCAATTTCTAATGTTAAAACATCTACCTTTTTTCCGAATTGATAAACTGAATTAAAATCTAAATTGCTGCCTTTGATAAAATGGGAAGCAATACTGCCGGCAGGGCAGTTTTCATCATTATCTAATACATATGTTATTATGTCCCACTTGCTCGCTTCCTGGATCAGCATTTTACCAAGTTGTCCGCCTGCAATGATTCCCAGTTTTAAGTTAAATGTTGATGATTTTTTAATCTTTCTCTCATTTCTTGCTCATGTTTTCCACATCAGCATAATCATGATTGTCGAATACTGAAAAACCTGGATGACCATAGAAGCACAGGATAATAGAACATCCGGAAAGTATATTTAAAGGCCATGCAGGTTATTTTAAATATATTGAAAATAGCAGATCCAGTTCCGTGGGCATACATAAGATTATCTTTACCTCCTATAAAACAAAAAAACCAACACATCCTCTTCCGCCCGTTTTTTTATCCTAAAACGAACTAAAAGATTTGTGCTGGCTTACTGTCAAACAACCCTAAACGGGTTTTTATTTAGTCTTCCAGTATTAATTAACGTTTGCATATTATCATACAATAAACCAGTTTTAAATAGCTGATAATCTTTTTTTGCATTAAAGGGCATATTATAATTATTGGTTTTTAATACCTGATTCAATAATCTTCCTTAATAAAATATAATATTATCCATGGAATATTTTGGAGCCACGCATAAAGGCAGGATACGAAAAGATAATGAAGACTGTTTCCACACCAGCGGCAATCTTTTTATAGTGGCTGACGGCATGGGCGGCCATAAGGCGGGTGAAGTTGCCAGCAGGCTTTCTGTAGATCATTTCCTGAAATATTTTGAAGAAAAGACCGGCGGTAAAAAGCATATAGCCTCAAAATCGGTAAGGAGGCTTCTGGCCGATTCAGTCAGCTATGCCAATTCAATAGTATTTAGGGAATCAGTGTCCAATCTTGATTATTCCGGTATGGGGACCACATTGACTGCATGCTATGCCGAAACCGGCATAGCACACATCATACATGTAGGAGACAGCAGGGCATACCTCGTAAGGGACAATACGATAGACCTTATTACTTCTGACCATACATTCACAGGAGAGATGTACCGGAGAGGTGAGATAACCTATGAGGATACTTTCGATCATCCCCGGAGAAATTACCTTACCAATGTACTGGGAATGGCTGACAAGATAATACCCGAATATCACCAGCTAAAGATCCGGGACGGCGACAGGCTCATACTGTGCTCTGACGGACTTAATGCCATGCTCAGGGATGAATCGATACTGAAGATATCCGGAAGGTCTGATGGACCGGAAAAAACGGTAAAGGCTCTTATCAGGCAGGCTAATAAACTGGGCGGCAAAGATAATATTACAGTTATAGTGATCGATTTCTATGGATAAAGACAGGGAAATAATAATATCAAACAGGTACCGCATCGTAAGGAAGATCGCTTCCGGCGGTATGGCTGACATATATCTGGGGCAGGATATTGAACTTGAGAGGAAGGTAGCCGTAAAGATCCTTTCTGCAAATTATGCAGGAGACAGGAATTTTGTGGCCAGATTCAGGCGGGAAGCCCAGGTCCTGGCAAGGCTTGACCATCCCAATATCGTCGATATCTATGACTGGGGCAAGTTCAACAGTTATTATTATATAGTCATGGAATTCGTGGAAGGGATATCGCTGAAAGAACTGATAGATAAAAAAGGTTCGGTCGAGCCGGATACGGCGGCAAAATATGCGGTACAGATATGCGATGCGCTGGGAGCAGCCCACGATAATAACCTTATCCACAGGGATATCAAGCCGCAGAATATCCTTATATCACCGGAGGGGAAAATAAAGGTCACTGATTTTGGCATAGCCAAATCACTTAATACCGATATTACCAGGACTATAAATATAGTAGGTACTGCTCATTATATTTCTCCGGAACAGGCAAGGGGAGCTGTACTGGACAGCAGGACCGACATATATTCGCTGGGAATAGTCATATATGAGATGCTTACCGGAGACCTTCCCTTCAGGGGTGATACATCCATCGACATAAGCCTTAAGCATGTCAATGAAAAACCGGTAAAACCCACCCGCCTGGTGCAGGGTATTCCCAAAAAGCTGGAAAACATTGTTATGCTTTGCCTCAAGAAGGATCCTTCCCTGAGATACCCTGGTATTGGCGACCTGAAGCTGGACCTGGAGAATTATCTGGGAGGAAAATCCCTGCTTTTGGGAAAGACAGGGAGAGACTATGCCCGGCCTAACATCCTGGCTGCCAGCCTGGGGAAAAATCCGGGACTTCTGGCTGCCTCCGTAATATCTGTTGTCTTTCTGGTATTATTTATTGTTTACGCTGTGCTTTATTACCAAAGACAGCCTGAGACAATACAGGAGATAAGAGTGCCTCCCCTGCAGAATGCTTATATGGAAACAGCAGAGGATAACCTATCCCAGCTGGGTCTGAATATGGTGATCGCAGGGGAAGAGATAAGTGATTCCATTCCCCCCGGCTATATTGTGCAGCAAACGCCGGAAGCAGGCAGCATTATCGAAGAAGAAGGCATTGTCGAAGTATTTATAAGCTCAGGCAGCAGTAATGGTCAGGTCGTCATCCCCAACCTGACAGGGCTTGAGATAGCCAGGGCAAGGCAGCTCCTGGAGGAATCTGGCCTGGAGCCGGGGTCTGTAGAGAATAAATACTCTGAATATTTTAAAAAGGATGAAGTCATGAGCCAGTCTCCCGTCTACGGGACTGAGACCGGTATGGGTGAAAGCGTGGATATAACAGTCAGCAGCGGGCAGGAGACTATTGTGGTGCCCAATATCATCGGCATAGACCTTTACTATGCGCTGAGGCACCTGGACAGTCTTGGTATCACAGTGGTTACAAATATAGTGCCTGCTGATGACCTGGATGCGCGTCACGGAATAGTGATTACGGTCGAACCCAGGCCCGGTTCCACTATAAAAGCGGACGGCATAGTAAGGCTGGGAATATCTTATCCCGGGCCGGTGCAGCTGGTCCCTGCTGTCACCGGATCAACTGTCCAGGAAGCCGCACTGGAGCTGGAATCACTCAATATTTCCTATGAGATCGTATATGTAGAGGCCGATTATTCTTTCCAGGAGGATGAAGTGCTGCAGCAATGGCCTGAGGAGGGTATCTACCTGACTGCCGGATCACCGGTCCTTCTTTTCGTGGGTGAGTGATCATGCCTTTAGCTGCTGTCACTGTCAGGCTGGAGCCTGGTGTAAAACCCCATATTCTCAAACTTCTGCGCCCTGGCAAGTTTTAGCTCCTGTCCTGGATATTTGTTCAATCTTCCCAGGGCGTCAGATAAATATCTTTTTACCATCCTTATCATCCTCCTGGGATCATTATGTGCGCCTCCCCTGGGCTCGTGAAGCACCCTGTCTACTATACCCAGCCTTTTCAAGTCCCCGGAAGTGATCTTAAGCGCCCTGGCTGCCAGCCTGGTTCCTGTAGCATCCTTCCACAGTATGGCTGAGCATGCTTCCGGTGATATGACTGAATATGTGGAGTTCTCCAGTACTGCTATCTCATTTGCTACCGCCAGGGCCAGGGCTCCCCCGCTTCCTCCTTCGCCTATAAGGACCGATACAGCCGGGACGGTGAGTCCGAACATAAGCTGTATGCTGCGGGCGATAGCCCCGGACTGCCCGTCATCTTCCGCTTCCAGGCCTGCATAAGCTCCGGGCGTATCGATAAAAGTCACTACCGGAAAACCGAATTTTTCTGCCAGCTTCATGATCCTCTGCGATTTACGGTATCCCTGGGGAATACTCATCCCGAAATTATGATGTACTCTTTCCCTGGTATTCTTACCCTTTTGATGCCCCACAACGGCTACTGTATTTCCGCTTATCCTGCCCAGGCCGGCAATTATGGAGCTGTCCTCTCCGGTCAGCCTGTCTCCCGAAAGCTCGACAAAATCAGTGAAGATCCCTTTGATATAATCGCGGCACATAGGTCTTTCCTCGTGCCGGGAAAGCTGTACCTTCTGCCATACCCGGTTTGATTCCCTGTTTACCAGGCTGTAGCTATCAAGCTTTTTGTTAAATGCCTCTACCGTATCCTTGAAATGGATCCCGCTGAAAAACTTGAGTTTCTTCAGCTTCTCCATCCTGGAAAGAGAGCCTATCATCTCTTTCAGGTAACTTTTGGGGACTTTTGCCAGTTTTTTTAGATCCATGTTATTCACCAAAAAGCCTCAATATTCTTGATAAAGTACCTCTCATCTTTTTCCTGTCGGTAATCATATCTATCTGCCCATTGGCCATATTCCTCTCGGACAGGCCAAAATCCTCCGGTATTTGTTTTTTCATAGTCTGTTTGACTATCCGTGGTCCTGCAAAGCAGAAAAGCGATCCTGGTTCAGCTATTATTATATCGGCTGCAGTAGCGAAACTGGCGCTTACTCCTCCAGTGGTGGGATGGGTTATGACTGATATATAGGGGGTCTTCTTCTCCATCACCCTGCTTACCGAGGATACAGTCTTGGCCATCTGCATAAGGGATACTATACCCTCCTGCATCCTGGCGCCTCCGGAAGCAGAAAATATGATAAGGGGTATATCGTCTTCAATGCTAAGATCGCAAAGGTTCTTTATCTTCTCCCCCACTACGCTCCCCATGCTTCCGCCCATAAAACTGAAGTCCATTACTCCAATGGCTATCTCCCTGCCTGACAGCAGTGCCCGCCCGGTGATAATAGCTTCGGTCAATCCTGTCTTCTGCATTGCTTCCTCCAGCCTGTGAGAATAAGGCTTGAGGTCATAAAACTTAAGAAAATCCACAGATACCATGTCCCGGTCCAGCTCCGAAAAACTATCCTGGTCTACGGTAATATCTATCCTTTCCCTGCACCCGATATATTCATGATTATTGCAGTAGGGGCAGATCCTGAGGTTTTCTATAAAGACCTTCTCTTTTATATTCTTATTGCAAGACCTGCATTTATGCTTTTCAGTGCTATTATCCATATTTTTTGAACCCCAGGGTAACATTGTGGCCGCCAAAACCCATTGAATTTGAAAGGGCCACATTTATCTTTTTCTTCTTTTTTACTTTTGCCGTATAATCCAGGTCGCAGGCCGGATCCGGGTTATCCAGGTTTATTGTGGGCGGGATAATATCTTCATTTACAGCCATTACAGAGGCTACCGCCTCTACCGCGCCTGAAGCGCCCAGGCAGTGGCCGGTCATGGATTTGGTAGAGCTGACACTGAGCCCATATGCCTTTTTGCCGAAGCATCTCTTGATGGCTGCAGTCTCGATAGCATCATTTAATGGGGTTGAAGTGCCGTGGGCATTTATATAGTCGACTTCTTCTTTGTCTATACTGCCTTCTTCAAGGCAAAGCGCGATGCACCTGGCTACATTGGATCCCGATTCTTCCAGGGCAGTTATGTGGAATGCTTCTCCGGACATGCCGTATCCAAACATCTCGCAGTATATTCTCGCTCCCCTGGCAACAGCATGTTCCAGCTCTTCCAGGATCATGATCCCCGAACCTTCTCCCATGACGAATCCGTCCCTGTCCCTGTCAAAAGGCCTGGAAGCAGCTTCGGGATCGTCATTTTTCGATGACATGGCATTCATATTGGAAAAACCGGACATGCCCATAGGAGTGATGGCTGCCTCGCTTCCCCCGGCTATCATGGCATCAGCCAGTCCCCTTTTTATTATCTCAAAAGCATCGCCGATGGCATTGGAACCGGCAGCACATGCGGTAGAAGTCGCTGACACTGGACCTCTGGCGCCGCTGGCAATGGAGACGTGGGCAGCTGCCATATTGGGTATCATCATAGGTATAAGAAAGGGACTTACCTTGCTTCCATCCTTTTCAAGAAGCCTTATATGCTGCTTTTCCAGCGTCTCAAGTCCTCCTACCCCGCTTCCCACGATTACGCCCACCCTGTGCGAATTGCTGTCATCTATGACAAGCCGGCTGTCATCCACAGCATCCTTTGATGATTTGACTGCAAACTGGGCAAACCTGTCCATACGCTTGGCAGCCTTGAAATCCATATGGTCTTTGGCCTGAAAATCCTTTACCTGGGCTGCTATGCGGCAGGCTATCTTCGAAACATCAAAATGCTCCACTGCAGAGACTCCCGATCTTCCTTCAATAAGGTTTTTCCAGCTTTCCCCAAGCTCCAGCCCCAGTGCCGTTAAAAGGCCAAGGCCGGTCACCACTACTCTTCTTTCTCTTTCCATATAACCTGTAATTCTCCGTTTCCTTTCAGAACATTTATATCATTAAGGGTCAAATGCCCATTCCCCCGTCTACTCCCAGCACTATGCCGGTAATATAACTGGACTGGCTGCTGGCCAGAAACAGCACCGAATCCGCAACATCGCCTACCGATCCCAGCTTTCCCGCGGGTATCTGGCCCAGGAGCTTTTCTTTTATTTTACCAGGCAGCTTTCCTGTCATCTCCGTCTCGATATATCCGGGAGCCACGGCATTGACCCTTATATTCCTGCTTGCCAGCTCCCGGGCCAGTGTCCTGGTGAGCCCTATAAGTCCTGCCTTGGAGGCTGAATAATTTGCCTGTCCTGCATTTCCATGCACTCCCACGATGGATGATATATTGACTATGTTTCCCGACCTGGCTTTTACCATGTGCTTTATAACCGATTTAGAACATATAAAAGCGCCGGTAAGATTGATATCTATGACTTTCCTCCAGTCGCCTATGCTCATCCTCAGTGCAAGGTTGTCCATGGTTATCCCGGCATTGTTTACCAGGATGTCGATCTTTTCCTTCCGGGAAATAATACTATTTACCGTATCCTCCACATCCTTTTCATCAGTTATATCGACTTTGTAAAAGGATGCCTTTTCCTCTCCATATTCTTTATTGAAGGCTTCTGCCGTACATATTCCTTCTTCACTGTTTATGTCAAAAATAGATATGGATGCGCCTTCATCAAGGAACCTTTTGCATATGGTCTTGCCTATTCCCCGGGCCCCTCCTGTCACCAGTGCCGTTTTTCCTTCAAGTCTCATCCCAGCAATCCTCTCTCCTGTAATTTTCCCAATAATTCCTCTATGTCTTTTAGCTCATCAGTATTCATCACACTTGCCTTTACCCTGTTCTTCCTGGCAATACGCATCACCAGTCCCGACAGCACCTTGCCCGGACCGATCTCTATAAAAGTATCTATCCCCTTATCCAGGCAGTATTCTATGCTTTTATACCACTTTATGGGATTTACCAGCTGCCCTTTAAGGGTATCTTTCAGGCCTGTCTCATCCACATGCCTTAGCTCTGTGGTAGAAAAAAACGGCAGTCTGGGCCTGCTGAAATCCACGTTTTCATCAATAAAAGCCTCAAGTTTTACGGATACGCCCTGCATGAGCGGGCAGTGAGAGGCAATATTTACCTTAAGGGGTATTACCTTGCCTGTCCCTTCATCCTGGAGGGCTTTTATGACTTTCTTTGTATCATCCTCATAGCCGCTTATCACTGTCTGGGCATAATCATTATAATTGGCTACAAACACCCTGTCCCTGAAACCTTCCAGTACCTTTTCTATGGCTTCCTGTCCCGTTCCCAGGACGGCAGCCATCATTCCCTTTGCAGTCCTGTCAGCCTGGCTCATAATGGCGCCCCTGTATGCCACAAGCTCAGCACCCTTTTCAAATCCATAGGCCCCGGCGGCATAAAGGGCGCTGTATTCTCCCAGGCTGTGTCCCATAACTGTATGTATATGGGATATATCCATTGAAAGGTCTTTTGTGAGGTAATCATATAGTGCACAGCTGAGGCAGTATATGGATGCCTGTGAGTACCTGGTGTCCTCCAGGCTGTTTGCGGGATCTTCACCGTTTACTATTTTTACAAGGTCCCGGCCCAGCATCCCGCCTGCCGCCTCAAAATACCGGACATACCTGCTGTTAAACCTTAAAAACTGCTGTCCCATCTTTTCCCTCTGGGAACCCTGTCCCGGGAACATGAGGGCGATGTTATTTATCTTCTGATTATTTGTCAATATGAACCTTTCCTGGTCCGGGCTATCCTATGGCAAACATTATTTCGGCAGCACAGGCCAGATCGCCGTCCACTGCAGCTCTGCCCTTTCCTTTGCCGATATTGCGCCGGAAACTGTCGATCTCGACTTCTATAGTCAGTTCATCTCCGGGCCTTACCATCCTCTTGAACCTGGCCCTGTCGATACCGGCAAAAAGCACCAGCTTCCCCCTGTTCTGGGGGAGCATGAGCACTGAAAAAGCTCCGGCCTGGGCGATAGTCTCTACCTGAAGCACTCCCGGCATTATGGGGTTTCCGGGGAAATGCCCCTTAAAATAATATTCGTCTTCACTTACATGTTTTATACCCTTTATGCTTATTCCCGGTTCCACTTCCAGTATTTCGTCAATAAGCAGGAAGGGGAAACGGTGGGGTATTATCTTTTCTATATCGCTTTTATTGAATTTGACCATACAAATAATATCTCCATTATATCGATCCGTATAATTGAACCGGGGCCTATTTCTTAGACGCAGCAGTTTTTTTATGGTTTCAACCAAACCGCCTGCAGGACATGATATTGGAATTAATCCCGTTTTTGTCTTATCATCATAAAATATTATTTGCGGCACCGGACCTCATGCAAAGATTTGATGATAAAAAATTTAATAATAGTCTGGATACCGGCATATTGGGAAGAGATATGGTCCATCTTTCCCTGACCGGGTCTACCAATGATCATGCCGCCGGCCTGGTCGAAAGCTTGGATGTTTCCGGCACCGATGATCCTCACGGCACCCTTATCATAGCCGATGAGCAGACCGGGGGCAGGGGCAGGTTTAACCGGGACTGGATATCGCCTCCGGGGGGACTCTGGTTTTCCCTGATATGCCGGACCGCACTCTCAATAGAAAAGGTGCCTGCGGTCACCCTCATAGCCGCTTTTGCTGCTGCAGACACATTGATATGTGAATATGATATTGATGCGCACATAAAATGGCCCAATGACCTTTACTGCGGGGGCTCAAAGTTTGGCGGCATACTCTCGGAGGGAAAACAGTTTAAAGACCTGAGATATATAATAATGGGTATGGGGCTAAATATAGACATAGATAGAAAATATCTTGACCGCCTGGAAAACAGTGCTGTCAATATACAGGAGCTCACCCGGAAAAAGATAATCCAGGAAAGCCTGCTGGCCCATATATTGAAAAAGTTTGAAGATATGTATCTTTACTATGATGATAGCGGCGACTTTGGCTCCATCTTCAAAAACATAGGGGGGATACTGAGGTACTAGGACTTCCCCGGGACCAGGGGCTTGCCCTCTTTTATCCTTTTTATAAGCATGGGGACTATCTGGAAAAGATCGCCCACCAGCCCATAATTTGCCACCCTGAATATGGGCGCATCAGCATCCCTGTTGACAGCTATGATCATATCCGAGGTCTGCATGCCTGCCAGGTGCTGTATGGCTCCCGATATGCCGCAGGCTATATATATTTTAGGGTTTACCGTTTTTCCGGTCTGGCCCACCTGGTGGGGATATGATATCCAGCCGGAATCCACTGCTGCCCTGGAAGCGCCTACGACCCCTCCCAGGGCCCGGGCAAGCTCCCTTAGTAGTTCGAATCTTTCTCCGCCTCCCATCCCCCTGCCGCCGGAGACTATGACATCATAATCTGTAATATTGATCTTTTCCCCCTTCTCGGTCTCCGTACCCAGAAGCTTATACCTGGACTTGAACTTTTTGCTGTCGATCTCTATCCTGGCCACCCTGTCTTTTATATCGGAAGGGATATCATTTATCTTCTCCTTTTCCATTACATGCGGCCTAACCGTTGCCATCTGGGGCCTGGCATTCCTGGTTATTATAGTGGCCAGGATGTTTCCTCCGAATGTGGGCCTGGTCTGGAGAAGTATCTTCTTCTGGCTGTCTATGGCAAGGCCGGTACAGTCAGCCGTAAGTCCGGTTTTGAGGATTGCCGCCGCTTTAGGTATGAGGGTCCTTCCAAATGCAGTGGCTCCGGCCAGGACTATCTCCGGTTTATGCCTGCCAATTATCTGGACCAGCACCTTAGAGTAAATATCGTCTATATTATTCTCAAATACCGGGTCGTCTGCCAGGTAAAGCTGGTCGGCTCCATATGCGAACACTATTTCTGCATTTTCTGCAATACCGCTGCCGATAGCTGCTGCAGAAAGGGTTACTCCCAGGTCATCTGCCAGTTTCCTGCCCTTGCTTACAAGTTCAAGCCCCACATCGGCAATAATCCTGCCATGGGTCTCTATATATACCAATACGCCGCTGTAGTCAGAGAAATCCTTTTCTTCTGCCTGCCCGGTTATGTCTATGGAACCATATTTGCAGGCATCTATACAGGCGCCGCAGAAGACACAGGAGTCATTTATCACTGCTTTTGTGTCTTTTATCTCTATGGCATCATACAGGCAGGCCGACCTGCACAGACCGCATCCCGTACATGTACTATTATTTACCCTGATATCCATCCATCCCCCGTCTAAACTATATTTAGTTCTTTCAGTTTGCCAAAAAGCTCTTCCACCATCTCTTCCGGAGAACCCTCTATCATCTTTACATCATGGACCATCTCCGGGGTGAATATCTTTACCACCTGAGTATAGGAACCGGCCAGCCCCACCTCATCCGGATCTGCTTTTAGTTCTTTTGCCGTCCATAACGGTATCTCTTCCTTTTTTGCTTTCATCTTGCCCCTGAGCGAAGGCACCCTGGGGCTGTTTATATCCTTTAGAACCGATATTGCTGCCGGCAGCCTTACCTGCACTATCTCATAGTTTTCTTCGGCCAGCTTCTTTACCTTTATACTGTTTCCGGATATTTCTTCAACTGCGCTTACATAACCTACAAAAGGCATATTCATCCTGTGGGCAAGTTCCGGGCCCACCTGCCCCGTGTCTCCATCCAGGGTCTGTTTCCCGAATACTGCCAGCTTCACATCTCCCAGCTTTTCCAGCGCCAGGGATATGGTGGCTGCTGTGGCCCAGGTATCGGCTCCGGCAAAGGCCCGGTCCGAAAGCAGTACAGCCTTATCCGCGCCTACAGATATGGCTTCCTTCAATATCTCTTCTGCCTGGGGGGGGCCCATGGAAACTGCCACTACTTCCACTTCTTCCTCAAAGCTTTCATCGGCATCCAGCCTTTCCTTGAGGCTCACCGCCTCCTCCACCGCATAAGTGTCGAAAGGATTGATAATATTCTCAATACCCTGACGGACAAGGGTATTGGTCTCTGGATCTATCTTTATCTCGGTTGTCCCGGGAACCTGTTTTATGCATACTGCTATCTTTATCCTGATCACCTGCCATCTGATAATATTATTTTAAATAACGCCCTTTTTGATAAGGTCCAGGGCGATCACATTCCTCTGTATCTGGTTGGTGCCCTCATAGATCTGGGTTATCTTGGCATCCCTCATCATCTTCTCTACCGGGTATTCTTTCATATAACCATACCCTGCCAGTATCTGGACAGCATCAGTAGTGACTTTCATTGCCATATCGGAAGCAAAGGTCTTTGACATGGCCGAAAGCCTGGATACATCTTTGGCCCCGCTGTCTATTAGCCTTGCCGTCTGGTATACCAGCGCTCTTGCCGCCTCCACGGAAGTGGCCATATCTGCCAGCATATGCTGTATTGCCTGGAAGCTGGAAATGGGAGAACCGAACTGTTTCCTGACTTTGGAATACTCCAGGGCTTCTTCCAGCGCCCCCTGGGCTACACCTACAGCCTGGGCCCCCACCGCCGGCCTGGACTCGTCAAATGTCTTCATAGCTATCAAAAATCCCATGCCCTCGCGGCCCAGCAGGTTTTCTGCCGGTACCCTGCAGTCAGTAAACACCAGTTCCCTGGTGGCGGACGCCCTTATTCCCATCTTATCTTCCTGCTTGCCGAATCCAAAGCCTGGAGTGCCCTTCTCCACTAATATAGCGCTGGCGCCCCTGACTCCTTTTTTGGGGTCTGTCAGGGCAAAGACCGTATATATGTCTGCCTCCCCGCCATTGGTTATCCACTGCTTGGTGCCGTTTATTATATAATGATCTCCTTCTTTTACTGCAGTTGTCCTGATGCCGCCGGCATCGCTTCCGGCTTCCGCTTCTGTAAGGCCGAATGCTGCCAGCTTCTCCCCGCCTGCCAGCGGGGGAAGGAACCTCTTCTTCTGTTCTTCGCTTCCAGCTATATTGATGGGGATAAGGCCCAGCCCCGATGCGGCATAGGATGTGGCCACTGAGAGGTCTCCCCTGGAAAGCTCTTCCGTGGCAAGACATACTTCAAATATGCCTGTCCCCATGCCTTCATATTCTTCCCCGATAAATAGCCTGAAAAGGTCTCCCCTGGCTATTTCCTTTATGGCTTCCCAGGGAAATTCTTTGCTCTCATCCAGTTCCGCCCTTAAAGGTTTTACTTTTTCATCGACTATCTGCCTGCAGATGTCAACTATCATCTGCTGTTCTTCGGTCAAAAGATAATGCATATATCCCCCGGATTTTTCTTGATAATCTCAACTGACCGGGAACCCTTAAGTCCAGGTTTTCAGGCAGGCCCCCAGCTTTATAAAAAGACGCCTGGACAATGTAATAGTTTCATGGTCTGCCAGAGGTTTATGCTGCCTTACGATATGAAACTTTATAGATATGGGACCGTCTTACCCTAAGAACTTTTTTTAAAATCAGGATACCCTTTTTAGATGGAGAGATTTTCAATGACAGCTCATTCAGCTGCCCTGGTGCGGAAAAATGAATATGCATGGCAGGGCATGATGGTAAGGGCAGGCTTTTCCCTGGTATTTGCCCTGCTTATGGCAGTATCTGCCAATACTTTTTTCTATCTGCCCTTTACTCCCGTACCGGTGACACTGCAGGTACTTACAGTGATTTTTTCCGCCATTATGCTGGGAGGCAGATGGGCCCTGGTTTCCCAGGCCGCCTATATTGCCCTGGGGCTGGCGGGACTTCCTATATTTGCCGGCTTTATTTCCGGACCGGCAGCTCTTCTGGGTCCCACCGGAGGATATATATTAGGTTTTGCCCCGGCAGCATATATTGCCGGATCACTTGCCAGAGGCAGATATTTTAGCACTTTTGTCCGGAAAAACAGGTTCATCTCTGTATTTATCGCCGGCATGTCCGGACTGCTGGTAATATATTTACTGGGAGCTCTTCATCTTTGGGGTTTCCTGTCCGGCATCCTGCCGGGGCAGGGACTGAAAGAAATAATAGTGCTTACATGGATAATGGGGGTAAGGCCCTTTATAATAATGGACATGGCCAAGATCCTTGCAGCAATGATCATCTTAGCGCCGGGTATTAAAGCATATGAAGACTATAAAAATAAATGACATCACTTTACGGGATATATTCCAGAGCATAGACCCCGGAGACCTGGACAGGAAAAAGCTTCTTGCCATACTTGAGGGTTATGAAGGGCTGCAATATGACAGCCTGGAGATAATGGGTGGTTCCAGCTTTGAGAAAATACTGGAAACCGGACTCAATATGAACCCATTCCAGGTATGTTCCTTTATAAAGAGTATTGTGACCGCAACCCCCCTGCAGGCGCTTATAGGCACCAGGAACCTTATTGGTCTGGAGATATATGACCGCAGCCTGATGAAAAGGTTTATAAGGGAAAGCATCAAAAACGGCATAAGTATCTTCCGGGTCTATGATTCGCTCAATGATATAGAAAATTTCAGGCATACGGTATCCGAGATAGTGGAAAGCGATGCCTCCTGTCAGGGGACTATAATATATGATGACCTCCAGGAGGGCCAGTACTATGTAAAAACCGCTGAAAAACTGGTGGACATGGGTTGTTCCAGCATATGCATAAAGGATGCCGAATCCACCATGATCCCCCATAGGGCGGCTGAGATATTCTCATTGATGTCAGACTCTCTGGAAGCTCCCGTATATTTCAGCGCTTCCGACTTAAGGGGCCTCCAGACACTAAACTATTTCGAGGCAGCCGTAAACGGCTGTAACGGATTTGACTTAAGCTTTTTGCCTTCTTCATATAATGATTTCACGCCAACCGTATTTTCATTCCTCCTTAGCCTTAAGGATTCGGATATTGGATATAATATTGATTACCAGAAAATAACCGAGCAGGGAGAGCTTATAAAGAAGCATGTATATCCGTTCATAAAACAGGATCTCTTCTCCACCAGGTTTATACTTAACCAGACCAATACCAACCTGCTGCCAAAATGGCTTATCACCGATATAAACAACCAGCTGGTGGAGATAGGCGAAGCCGGGGCCCTGGACCAGGTGCTGGAAGAGGTATCTAAGATAAAAAGCGAGATCGGCAATCCTTCACTTTCCACCCCGGTAGGCCAGATAGTGGGAAGCCAGGCGGTGCTTAACAGTGTCGTCTCTGAAAAAAGATGGGAGATACTCTCCGATGAGGTAAGAAATCTTATCCAGGGCGTCTATGGAAGACTCCCCAGGAAAGTAGACAGGGAGATACAGGAAATAGTTGGAAATATCCCCGAGACAGAAAAGGACAGGACTCAGGAAACTGATGTATTCAGCGACTGCAGCCGGGAGCTGGAAAGTGTTACAGACAGGGATGAGGATATATTGAGCTACTGCTTTTTCCCGGAAAAGACCAGGGAATACCTGGAAAGCAAAACCAGGGGCACAGCAGCAATAAGGCAGACGGCAGGTCCGGCAGCGGCCACCAGGAGATCTGCAGCCGGCGGCGAAGAGCCGGTTCCCCTTTCCAGCCTCAAAGACCTGGATACCAAAAAACTAAAGGAGATAGCTTCTATAGTGGATTCCAGCAATATTGATGAGATAAATCTTGAGCTTGACGGAATAAAGATAACCATAAATAATATGATGGATACAAAGACCTCTGCCGGGCAGCGCACGGCTGTCCCGCAGGGCGGCATGGCTTCACAGGCAGCTGCAGGACCTGAGATAGGAGCTGATGAGACAGGCATAAGCTCCCCTATTGTAGGTACATATTATGCCTCCCCTTCCCCGGAAGACCCTGCTTTTGTCAAAGCCGGCGACAGTATCAGGAAGGGAGACACCCTGTTTATAGTGGAAGCCATGAAACACATGAACAGGATCAATTCGGAATTCGACGGAACCGTAAGCAAGATACTGGTCCAGAATGAAGAAGCAGTAGAGTACGGCCAGATAGTGATGATAATCAAGAAGGACTGATAGATCCTTATGTTTAAGAAAATCCTGATCGCCAACAGGGGCGAGATAGCCTTAAGAATAATAAGGGCCTGCAGGGAGATGGGCATAGAGTGCGTTTCCGTGTATTCTACCGCAGATAAAGATTCCATCCACACCCAGCTGGCAGATAAGAGCATATGCATCGGCCCTCCCCAGCCGGGTAAAAGCTATCTTAATATAGATAATATAATCACGGCTGCCCGGATAACAGACTGCGATGCCGTCCACCCCGGCTATGGTTTCCTGGCTGAAAATGAAAGTTTTGTAAGGATCTGCCAGGATAATGACCTGGTATTCATCGGCCCCCCGCCAGAAGCTATTTCACTGGCAGGAAACAAGTCAAAGGCTGTAGAAGTCATGAAAAATGCCAGGGTCCCGGTCATACCAGGTTCAAACGGCAATATTACAGATCTGAAGTCGGCAGCCAGGCTGTGCAGAAGGCTGGGATACCCGGTTATAATAAAGGCATCTTTCGGGGGAGGCGGCAAGGGAATGCGCATATGCGGCAGCCAGGATGACCTGCAGCAGTTCTACCCCATGGCAAAAGCCGAATCCGAGAAGGCATTCGGGACGGGCGACATCTACCTGGAAAAATATATTTCCCGCCCCAGGCATATAGAATTCCAGATCGTGGCAGACAATTTTGGCAGGACCATCTGCGTGGGAGAAAGGGAATGCTCTATTCAGAGGAGGCACCAGAAATTAATAGAGGAAGCCCCGGCGGTAAATCTTGCCCCGAAGCTTTCAAAGCTGATGCGGGAATATGCCATAAGAGCCGCCAGGGCTATAGACTACAGGAACCTGGGCACTATTGAATTCCTGCTGGATGAGGATAATAATTTTTATTTTATAGAGATAAATACCAGGATACAGGTCGAGCACCCCATAACGGAAGCGGTAACGGGGATAGACCTGGTAAAGGAGCAGATCCTCATCGCTGCCGGGGAAAGGATCGACCTCCAGAGAAACCATTACCGGCCCAGGGGCCATGCTATCGAATTCAGGATAAATGCCGAGGATCCCGGGAATGGCTTCACCCCCTGTCCGGGAAAGATCACTAAAAGCTTCATTCCCGGGGGGCCGGGGGTAAGGGTGGATACGTTTATAGGCACTGACAGCGAGGTCTCTCCTTTCTATGACTCGCTCCTGGCCAAACTTATAATTAGCGATAAGGACAGGAAGAGCGCCATAGCCCGCTCGGCCAGGGCCCTGGATGAGTTCAGGATCGAAGGCATCAGCACCACCATAGATTTCCACAGGAAAATACTCTCGAACAGGAAGTTCATAGATGGCGACATCCATACTCACTTCATAGAGGAAGAACTGAAGATCTGAGAGATTTCCTGGCCCGCATCAGTAATTATATATATTTATCAGGAGTCCCAGTGCATCCCTGAGATATAATGTATCAAAATCATTATTCCAGATGGGCCGGCTGCTGTTCCAGTAGAATATGCCCTCCGAATCCTCTCCCCGTCCGGAATAAAGGGTTATCCTGGTCCCGGGATAAAACTTATATGACCGGAACCGGTATATGCTGGTGCCGCTGTCCTTTATGGTCCAGCCGGCTGTATCCAGGATATCGCTTCCAGTATTTTCCAGCACCACATATTCGCCTTCCGGGTTTTCATTATCATTTCCCGGGGCATCATAGACAATATCTATGCTTACCATGCCCAGGTCTGATAATTCCCACAGCCCCAGGTTATTATCCCGGGCATATCTCTCCGCTTCTAATAATTCTGCCGCATATCTCACATCTGGAGGACAGGTGTAAGTATTGGCAAACCCCCTCTTTACCATCTCCAGGTTAATAAAGAGGCGATCCCCGAAGACATACCTCAGTTTCCTGCCGTATATGTCAAGGTCTGAGATATCCTTTTCAAGCATAACTGCCTTTTGTAGTACCATTGCCTGTAAGACTTCCGTGGACTCCTTATAGAAATACATGCCTTCCTCGGGGGTGTTTATCCCCAGGAGCCTTATATGGTCCCCGTTTTCCAGGATAATAGTGTCGCCGTCCACTACTTCCGGCACCATGAGGCCTTCGTCCTCTGCCCCGATTTCCATATTTCCTGCCGGATATTCATAGAACAGGCCGCAGGCGCAGGAGCATATAATAATAACCGGTATAAATATAAGGGAAAGCAATCTTACCTGCAGTTTATTTCTTTCTGTAGTCAGATATTTTCTTCCGGGTACCGGGGGCGAGTCTTTTTTCAATGGGATAGAATGCTTTTTCCCTGTTTTTATTTCTATGCAGGACACTACCTATCTTTCTTTTAACCGCTTCCATCTCCAGGCCAAATTCCCTGCTGGAACGCCTGGTGGTGTTTTTCCCGAATATGACTTTCTGCTGGGAATAATCTGATGTTACCACCACTATCCTCCTGGAATGAGACCACCGGGATACCAGCTCCTCTATCACTGAATCCGCAGTCTCTCCCCTGCGGGAATGGATGACCCTTACATCATCGCAGTCATAACTGCTCCTTTCCCTATTCCTGCTTCTGTGGGCATCAAATACTGCTATGACTTCATAATCATTCTGGGAACTATATTCTGCCAGGTCAGCTAGAAGCCTGGACTTTATTGCTTCCATCCTGCTTCCGGAAAGCCTTTCAGCCTTAAAAAAATCAAAGATGAGATTATATCCGTCAACTATAAGCAGGTCCTTCAACTCTTTGCCTCCCCGTATTTTTCCTGGATGCGGTACAGGATGATGCCGCCGGCTACCGAGACATTTAGGGACTGCATGGACCCGGTCAGGTTTATGGAGATAAGGAAATCACAGTTTTCCGTCACCAGGCGGCTCATGCCCCGGTCCTCGCTGCCCAATACCAGCGCCATGGGAAAGGTAAAGTCTGCAGCTTCCAGGTCCTGCACTTTTTTGTCTTTTTCCAGCGTAGTCCCGTATATCCAGAAACCGCTTGATTTCAGCTGCTTTATGGCTCTGACCAGGTTTGTGACCCTGAAGACCCGGACACCTTCAAGAGCCCCTGCAGATATGGCTGATATCCTGCTTCCGGGGGACACGCTCCTGTCCCTGGCTATTATTATCCCGTCAAAACCAAACGCCCTGCAGTTCCTTATAATAGAGCCGAAGTTTCCTACATCTGTTACCCGGTCCAGGATCACCAGCCTGGAGCCTGGGCCTGCCTTAAGGTAATCATCAAGATCCGGAGCATTATAGGGTGAGACTTCCGCCATTATGTTCTGGGTCTTTTCCGTGCTTGGGGCCATATCCTTAAAATCACCGGGGGGGACAATAGACACGTCTATGCCTTTTCCCCTGGCAATCCTTTTTATGCCTTCTATCCTGCTGTCGCTTTTCCTGCTCCCGGATATGACTATATTGTATATCCTGCGGCGGCCGGAGTTTGCTTCCAGAAGCGTGCTTATGGGGTTTATGCCGTATAAAAATTCCCGGTTCTGGCTGTTGCCCTTTTCCATATTCATCTACCGCCGGACTGGTCTTTTACTTTCCAGATGGTGCCCTCTTTGCGGTCTTCCAGCACTATGCCCATGGAAAGAAGTTCATCCCTTAACCTGTCTGCTTCGGCAAAATCCTTTTCCTGCCTGGCCTGGTCCCTTTTCCCTATAATAGCCTCTATCTTTTCAGCGGAAATACTTTCATCTCCTGCATCTGCCTTCGGTGAAAGCCTGAGACCCAGCACCCCGGCAAGCTTTATTATCATATCGCGGGCTTTGCCGAGGGATCCCCTGATATCACTGCTTATACTGAAGCCCGGATCCTGGATCATGGTATTTATATCCCTTACCATATCAAATATCTCCCCCAGGGCCCTGGCTGAATTAAAGTCATCATCCATGGCAGCTTCAAAACCCTCCCGGAGTTCAACTGTTATGGACTTTATCTTCCCGGCAAGTTCCCTATTGTTTTCGTCCGTTAATGGGGCGGAGCTCACCAGGAAATCCAGGTTGCCCAGAGTATTGTTTATCCTTTCCAGGGCTTTGGAGGCTTCTTCCAGCTTGCTGCTGGAAAACTCAAGGGGACTCCTGTAATGGGTGGAAAGTATGTATATCTTTATGACATCAGGGGAATACCTGGCCAGCAGGTTTTTCAGTATCCAGTCCTGTCTCAGCCCTCTGGACTTGGACATCTTTTCCGATCTTACCTCTATCATCCCGTTGTGCATCCAGTAGTTTGAGAATTCCTTGCCCGGAAACGCTGCCTCTGACTGGGCTATCTCGTTTTCATGATGGGGGAACACCAGGTCGATGCCTCCGCCGTGTATATCAATATTATGGTCCAGGATATCGGTAGACATGGCGGAACATTCTATATGCCATCCCGGCCTGCCCTTCCCCCAGGGGCTGTCCCAGCTGGGCTCGCCTTCCCTGGCATTTTTCCACAGGGCAAAATCTATCCTGTTTCTTTTTTCAAACCCGGTATCCTCGGAATCCTTCATCTCCTCTATCTTCTGGCCGGAAAGTTTTCCATAGCCGTCAAACTTTGCCACATCGAAATATACATTCCCGTCCATCTCATATCCATAGCCGTTTTTTATTATCCTCTGTATCACATCGATTATCTGGTCTATCATGCCTGTAGCCAGGGGCATGTGATCGATGCTGTCTATCTCCAGGTTTTCCAGGTCTTCCATGAAGGCTTTTATATATCTATCCGTTATGACCGTATAGTCTACGCCCTCTTCATGGGCCTTTTTTATTATCTTATCCTCGATATCGGTTATGTTCTGGACCAGGTTCACTTCATAGCCACGGTACCTGAAATAACTGGCTACCATATTAAACACCACGATAGGCCGGGAATTGCCTATGGAAATATAGTTATATACGGTAGGCCCGCATACATATATATTTGCTTTGCCCTCAACCCTGGGAATGAATTCTTCCTTTTTCCTCCTCAATGTATTGTACAGCTTTATACTCAACTCTTTTTCTCCTTTGCTTTGCTTTCCTGGTATTTTTTCAGCTGTTTTTCAAGAAGTGAAATACGGGCGCAGGCATCGCTCAATACATCACTTACGGGATCAGGCAGGTGCATCCTGTGACGGGCGTCAGAAAGCACCTTTTCTCCCCCGATCTTTACAATATTTCCCGGCACGCCCACCACGGTACAATCATCGGGAACTGCCTTTATTACCACGGCACCGGCCCCGATGATGACATTTTTGCCTATATTTATGGAGCCCAGCACCTTGGCTCCGGCAGAGATTATGGTTCCATTCCCTATGGTGGGATGCCTCTTGCCTTTTTCCTTGCCCGTACCTCCCAGGGTGACTCCCTGGTATATGGTAACGTCATCGCCGATCTCCGATGTCTCGCCGATCACCACTCCCATGCCATGGTCAATAAAAAGCCTTTTGCCTATGGAGGCACCGGGATGTATCTCTATACCGGTAAAAAACCTGGAGCACTGGGATATCCACCGGGGAATAAACGGGATCCCGTGCCTGAACATCCAGTTTGCTATGCGGTGATTTATGATGGCATGCACGCCGGAATATGTGATTATTATCTCAAAGGCATTGGTGGCGGCAGGGTCTTTCTCCCTGGCCGCACCCACGAGTTCCTTTAGTTGGCTTATAAGTCCCATAGATCAGCCTAAAACTGTAAATTTTGTTATTTTCTTTTATTGTCGATACAAAATTAACATAATAAATATGCTATTTCAAAGGTTGTTTTTCTATTTTAAAATATGCCTGATCAACAATCCTGTAAATATAGCAATATAATATTTAGATTATCCATATTGGCAGTTGCTTCTAATTAATTCATCATACCTTTTAATAAATAGTCCTATACTGCTTGACAAGACTCTTATGATAAAATATATCAGGATTTATGCAAAAGTACTATGGCCTGGGCGGCTATGCCTTCTTTCCTGCCGCAGAAACCAAGATGCTCGGTGGTGGTGGCTTTGATGTTTATATTTCCGGGGCTTATCCCCAGGATGCCGGCAATATTTTTCTTCATGGCATCGAAATATTTAAAAACCTTTGGCTCCTGGAGTATGAGAATGGTGTCGATATTCTCTATGGCAAGGCCTGCCTCCTCCATCTTCTCCCTCACTTCGCCAAGAAGCTTCAGGCTGGATATATCCTTATATCTCATGTCATTATCCGAAAAATGCATGCCTATATCGCCCAGCCCGCAGGCCCCCAGTATGGCATCCATTACGGCATGGACCAGGACATCTGCATCCGAGTGGCCTGCCAGTCCCCGGCTGTAAGATATATCCGTTCCTCCCAGGATAAGCCTCCTGCCTTCTGCAAATGCATGTACGTCAAATCCTATGCCGGTTCTCATCTATTGACTCCCTGTTTAAGGTTTCCCGTTTTTATTCATTACAAGCTCGGCAAGGAACAGGTCAGTGGGAGTGGTTATCTTTATATTCTCGTGTCTTCCCCTGACTACGTTTACCTTCCAGCCTATCCTCTCCACCAGGCTGGAATCATCAGTGCCTATAAAATCTTCCTGCGCCGCCCTGCGGTGGGCATCCATGATCTCCCGGTAGAAAAAGGTCTGGGGCGTCTGGGCATGCCATACCAGTTCCCTGGGAACAGTAGTCTCTATGGTGGTCTTATTTATTTTCTTTATAGTCTCCCTGGCGGGAGCTGCCAGTATAACTCCTTTTACCCCGGGATCTTCCTTATTGTAGCTGACAAGCTTGTTCACCGTCATCTCTACTTCATCAGGAGATACCAGGGGCCTTACACCGTCATGTATGAGCACGATGTCAGTGTCTTTTGGAACAGCAGAAATGGCATTATATACAGAAGCCTGGCGGTGGGCTCCGCCTATAACCAGCTTCCTCACCTTTTTAAATCCATATTTTTCGATTATATCTTTCCGGCAGGACTCAAGATAGTCTCTGGGGACAGCTATATAAATAGCATCGACTTTCGGGGTCTTTTCAAATATGGTGATGGTATGGGCCAGTATGGGCTTGCCGTATATATTCAGGAATTGTTTACTGATATTACTCTTTAGCCTCGTACCCCTGCCTGCTGCTGTGATTATCGCTACGTTCATAAGATCTACTGACTTTCAAGACCGCCTCTACAATGGGACCGGTTCTATGGATACTATTTGCCCCCCCTGTTATAAGGTTCATTATAAAGGTAGTATTCGGAATATTTCTTCAGGCGGTTATATATGGACCGGGCCCTGGCCTTGCCCATGCCGGCAACTTCGGACAGCTGGTCCACATCAGCATCAAGTATGCTCTTAAGGTTCCCGAACTTCTCGATAAGGTTGACGATTATGGACTGCGGCAGCCTCCTGACATCCGACAATATCCTGAACCCCCGGGGCTGGAGGTTTATCTCCTTGAGGTTCCCCTCAGGCTTGTAACCGATAAATCCGGCTATCCTGCTCAGGTCCAGGAGCTCATCAGAAGTAAGGGAGTTTACCTTAACCTTTATCTGGTCCGCATCCAATTTATTGTCCGGATGCTTATAATCATTTACTATATCTATGAAGTCGCTGGCTACATTTGCCATAAGCTCTTCTGTCTGCATGCTCAAAAGCCTTCCGTCTGCACCCAGCTCATAGATATATTTCTTTACTTCCTTTTCCGTTTTCTGTACTATGCTCGACCTCTGGAGTACGCTGCAGACATCAAAAAGCGTGGCCAGGTCTTCCAGTTCCCTTACAGTAAGGTTAAAACTCAGGTCATCCAGACCTTCCTTGTATTTCTCCAATGTCTGTAGAGCCTGGTTGGCCTTTGAAAGCACTACCCTGGGTTCTTCCAGCATATACCTTATATTACCCTTATATATTGTGACCACATCCCTTTTCTGGGATATGGATATTACCAGGGTATCAGTCTGTTTTGCCACTCTTTCGGCTGTACGGTGCCTGGTGCCGGTCTCGGAAGTCTTTATATCAGGATTGGGGAACAAATGGGTATTGGCATATAGTATGCGCTTGGCATTGGAGGAAAGGATTATGGCCCCGTCCATCTTGGCCAGTTCATAGAATTTATTGGGAGAAAATCCGCACCCGATGTAGAAACCGCCGTTTACCAGCCTCAGCACTTCCTCGGAATCACCTACAACTACCAGGGCTCCCGTCTTTCCCTGTATGATGTATTCGATACCAAGCCTTAAATCGGTCCCAGGAGCTATCCTTTTCAGGCACTCCAGCAGTATTCCTTCATTATTCTTATTATTCATCGCCCTAAAAGTATTCCGTATACCAATGATTCAATTATAACAATTATATACAAATACTGTTACCAAAAACTATACTTTTAAGACGCTGCCGGTACTGGTAAGTTTCTTTATTTCAAACTTCATCTCCCGGTCTTTGGCTTTGGCTGTCACTACCTGGCCGGCTTTTACTTCCCCTGAGATTATCTTCTCTGATATGGGGTCTTCTATAAGGTTCTGGATGGCCCTCCTCATGGGTCTTGCACCCATGGCAGGATCATAGCCCTTTTCCAGGAGAAGTGTCCTGGCACTTTTCTTTAGCTCCAAACCTATCCCCTGAAGCTCCAGCGCCTGGGCCAGCCTGGACATCATGAGGTCCATTATATTAAATACCTGGTCCTGGCTTAATTTATGGAAAACCACAACTTCATCCACGCGGTTCAAGAACTCCGGCCTGAAAACCCTTTTAAGTGCGGCCATGACCTTTTCCTTTATCTCGTCATAGGAAAGGTCTTCCGTGTCTATCTTCTTAAAGCCCATGGGAGTATTTTTCTGTATCTCCCGGGCTCCCAGATTGGAAGTCATGATTATGACCGTATTCTTGAAATCGACCTGCTTGCCCTGGGAATCGGTAAGATGGCCGTCCTCAAATATCTGCAGCAGTATATTGAACACATCAGGATGTGCCTTTTCTATCTCATCAAGGAGTATTACGCTATAGGGCTTCCTTCTTACCATCTCGGTAAGCTGCCCTCCCTCATCATAGCCTACGTATCCTGGAGGCGAGCCCACGAGCTTGGAAACGGAGTGCTTCTCCATATATTCTGACATATCTACCTGTATAAGCGTCTCTTCCCTGTCAAACAAAAACTCGGCAATAGTCTTGGCAAGTTCGGTCTTTCCCACGCCGGAAGGGCCCAGGAACATAAAGGAGCCGATGGGCCTTTTGGGGTCCTTGAGTCCTGAACGCGACCTCCTTATGGCTTTGGAGACAGTGGTTATGGCCTGGTCCTGGCCTATTACCCTCTTATGGAGTTCTTTTTCCATTTTCATAAGCCTGGAAGATTCGCTGGATGTCATCTTGTATACAGGGACTCCGGTCCAGCTTGACAGTACTTCCGCTATTTCATTTTCATCCACCTGTTCCTTTTTTGTTTTGCTGGAACGGTTTTTCTGCTCTTCTATTTCCTTCCTCTCCCTTACCATCTGTTTTTCCTTGTCCCTCAGCTGGGCTGCCTTTTCAAAATCCTGGTCCTTTATGGCCTGGTCTTTTTCCCTTATTATGCTTTTTAAACTGGCGTCCAGCTCTTTCAGGTCCGGGGGGGTCATAAGTGTCCTCACCCTTACCTTGGAACTGGCTTCATCTATAAGGTCGATAGCTTTGTCAGGAAGGTACCTGTCGCTTATATACCTCTGGGAAAGTTTGGCGGCAGATGTAATGGCATCCTCAGTTATGGTGAGCCCGTGGAATTTCTCATATCTTGACTTCAGGCCTTTGAGTATCTCTATTGTCTCAAATATCGAGGGCTCGTCTACGAAAATAGGCTGGAACCTTCTCTCCAGTGCTTTATCTTTCTCCACATATTTTCGGTATTCGTTTATAGTAGTAGCGCCTATTGTCTGTATCTCTCCCCTGGCCAGCATGGGCTTTAGTATGCTGGCAGCGTCTATGGCGCCCTCGGCAGCACCGGCGCCTACCAGCGTATGCACTTCATCTATAAAAAGGATGATGTCCCCGTTATCCTTTATCTCGGCCAGGACTTTCTTGAGCCTTTCCTCGAAATCGCCCCGGTACCGGGAGCCTGCTACCAGCGCACCCAGGTCCAGAGTAAATATCCTTTTGCCGGAAAGGTTGGAAGGGACTTTTGCCGAGATGATATACTGGGCCAGGCCTTCCACTATGGCGGTCTTTCCCACGCCGGATTCACCGATAAGTATGGGGTTGTTTTTAGTCCTCCTGGAAAGTATCTGTATTATCCGGTCTATCTCTTTTTTCCGGCCTATGACCGGATCCAGCTTGCCTTCTGCAGCCAGCAAAGTCAATTCCCTGCCGAACTGGTTCAACATCTTGAGCGTCTTCCTGGGCATGCTGGATCTTGTCTCTTCTTTTGGCTCCCCGTATGGAGACTGGCTGTTAAGTATTTCCTTTACTTTCATCTTTACACTGTTAAGTGTGACTCCCAGGCTGTTAAGGACCCTGGCAGCTACGCCCTCGCCTTCCCGCAGCAGTCCCAGCAGTATGTGTTCCGTACCGATATAATTATGCCCCATCTGCAGGGCTTCCCTCAAAGAAAGCTCCAGGACCTTCTTGGCCCTGGGGGTAAAGGGTATGTGCTCATAGGACTCCGAAGTCCCCTCGCTCACTACATCCCTTATTGCAGCCCTTACATCATTTATAGAGATTCCCAGTTCCTGAAACACCCTGGAGGCTATCCCTTCTTTTTCATCGATCAGCCCCAGGAGTATATGTTCAGTGCCGATATAGTTCTGCTTCAGAAATCGGGCCTCATCCTGGGCTTTGACAACTACCTTCCTGGCTCTCTCTGTAAATCTTTCAAACATAATATCTTAATCCTTTAGTATAATATCTCTAATAAGCCCGGCTCTTTTAAGGTCTATCTCATCCTCAGATGCCTTATCATCCATCTCAAAACTTGAGATCACATGGGCATCGCCCACCATATTTATTATCTCGAAATAATCAAAATCCCTGATCTTTCCCATTATCCCCAGGTCAAGCCCCAGCCTCAGGATGGACAATAGTTCAAGAGCTTCCTCAAAAGATAATATCCTTGCATACTTTAACAATCCATATGACCTGTAGACATTATCCTTTGCTCCCAGCCGGTCCTTTTTTAAAAGTTCCCGGCGGGCGCTTTTTTCCCCGTCAACTATATTTAAGCAAATTGCATTCATTTCTTCAACTATCTCTTCCTCGCTCTTGCCCAGCGTCCTTGAACTGGATATCCTGAAGATATTTCCGGTAGCTTCGGGGCTGCTGTCTGAATACCCGCTTATGGCACAGCCCACCCGTGAAAGGTTTTTTATGAACTCGGCAATACCCGGGCTTATAGCCAGCGCAGGCATGTGGACCAACAGCGATATCTCAAGGGCAGTCCCAAGGCTGGCAGGATTGGAGGTGAGGTACCCCCATTGGCTGCTGAAAGAGAAGTTAAGCTTTGTCTCAAATATCTTCTCTATGCCTGAAGCCTTTTCATATACCATGCTTATGGTATTTCCTGGAGCGGCGCACTGTATCTTCAGGTGATCGTCCCAGCACAGAGGTATAGCTGTGGCCGTATCCCTGATAGAAGACCTGGGAAAGACCATAAGCGCCCTTCCCTTCAGGCTGGATATGAAATCCTCTTCGATCTGGTAATCACTCAAAATCACCTGCCTCTGGACCCTGGTCATCCGGTTTAATCTCAGGCAGCATAATTCCCTTAATCCCTCTGTCCTCCTGGTGCTGCTTTTTATCATGTTTATGACCTGGTTTTTTTCCTCATTGCTGGAGGAAGAGGGAAATTTATAGTTTGAAAGATTACGGGATATGCCGGCTCTGGAGCTGAGTATGATGGATGGATCCCGGGAAATGCTGCCGGAAGAGCCTTCTCTGCCGGGAGTGACGCTTCCAGGCCTATTCATAGATATTTTTCTCCAATTGTCTTATCTCGTCCCTTATCCTGGCAGCTTCTTCAAAGTTCTCTACGATTATCTCCCGCTTCAGTCTTTTCCGAAGATCGCTTATGCTCTTTTCCAGTTTTACCTGCCTGGGCACGTTCTGGGGTATCTTGCCCCTGTACACGATATCGGTATGTATATCTTTTACAATAGGAAGCAGTATGCTCCTGAACTCGCTGTAGCAGTGGGGGCAGCCCATCCTGCCTTTCTTCTTAATGCTTTTAAGGTCCGTGCCGCAGAAAGGGCAGCTCCTGTTCTTGTGCGTATCGATCTTTCCCAGCGGATCATGCAGGCTGCCCTCATAAATGGTCCCCTGCTCGGACTGGAATATCCTTGACAGTATATTGCTCAGATCTTTATAGAAATCATCCTGGGTAAAAAAAGAAAAGCTCCTGGCGCATTCGGAACAGATATTTACTTTTTCCACATTGTCGTTCTGCACCCTTATAAGGTGCACTGTGGCAATATTTTTTTTACAGAAATCACATGTCATAGCTATTCTTCCTGTTAGATCATCACTCCGGCCTTAGCAGCGGGAACAAGATCACATCCCTTATTGACTCGCTGTTTGTCAGCAGCATTACCAGCCTGTCGATGCCTATGCCCTCGCCCCCTGTGGGAGGCATGCCGTATTCCAGGGCCTTGATAAAATCCACATCGATCTTCCCGGTTATCCTTTCTTCTTCATCGGCACTTTCTGCCTGTTTCCTGAACCTCTGCAGCTGGTCGCCGGGATCGATGAGCTCCGAGAAAGCATTGGCCATCTCCTCTCCCCCGATAAAAAGCTCAAACCTCTCGGTCAGCCGGTCATCGTCCGGTTTTCTCTTTGCCAGGGGCGATATCTCTACCGGATAATCCTTTATAAAAGTAGGCTGGATGAGTTTTGGTTCCACCACTGCCTCAAATATCTCGTTTATAAGCCTGCCCTTTCCTTTGCCCTTGCCTGTCTCTATATCAAGCCTTTTGCATATTGATCCAAGCTCCTCAGTGCTGGTATCGAAGCCTATATCTATATGGCCGAAATGGCTTATGGCTTCCAGCATGGTAAAGCGGCCCCAGTCTCCCTCCAGGTCTATATCATCACCGCGGTATTTAAGCTTAAGGGTGCCTGCTGATTCCATGGCTATGTATTTTATAAGCTCTTCTGTCAGGTCCATCAGGTCATTATAATCGCAAAAAGCCTGGTAAAATTCCACCATGGTAAATTCAGGATTATGCTTATAGGATATACCCTCATTCCTGAAATTCCGGTTTATCTCATAGACTTTTTCAAAACCGCCTATGACCAGCCTCTTCAGGTAGAGCTCGGGGGCGATCCTGAGATAAAGGTCTATATCAAGCGCATTATGGTGGGTTATAAAAGGACGCGCTGCCGCTCCCCCCGGAATGGACTGGAGCATGGGAGTCTCTACTTCCATAAACCCCCTGTCATCCATAAATCTCCTTAAGGCGCTTATGGCTTTTATCCTGGTCTGGAATACTTTCCTTACGTCCGGATTTACCATAAAGTCCAGGTATCTCTGGCGGTACCTCAGCTCTTTGTCCTTAAGTCCGTGCCATTTTTCCGGGATTATCCTTACCGACTTGCTCAGCAGACGGAAGTCTTTTACCCCTACCGAAAGCTCACCGGTCCGGGTCACGAATACTGTGCCCTCTACGCCTATCCAGTCCCCGATATCAAGCATATCTGAAAACCGGGCATATTTTTCATCACCGATGCTCCCCTGGCTTAAAAAAAGCTGCATCTTTCCGCCGGCATCCTGGATATCGCAGAATGTAGCTTTGCCGTGCCTCCTGAATATCATTATCCTTCCGGCGATCTTGAATATGCCTTCGGCTTTTTCACCCATGGCAAGACCGGAATATCTTTCCCTGATCTCTGCTATGGCAGTATCCCTGTCAAACCCGGAAGCATAGAGCTCCCTGCCAGCCTGCTTTAGCTTTTTTACTTTATCAAGCCTCAGCTTCAGCGCTTCCGCCAGGGGCTCCTCTGTCTCCAGAAGGTACTCCACTTTTTCGTCTAAAATATTTTTAATGTTATTATCATCCATATTACTGATTATAAGTCTATATCGGGGGATGGCAAAATACCAGCAGATATATGAGCTATTTTACTGTGACTATCTTTAGCTTGATGACTTTCTGGGGTGTCTTGACTTCTATCTCATCTCCGGACCTCTTGCCCAGGAGAGCCCTGCCCATGGGAGACTCATCGGAGATCTTATGGTTTTCAGGGTCAGATTCAACTGAGCTGACCAGGAAATATTTGCTTTTCTTATTAGTGCCGAGGTCCTTTACTTCTACTGTGGAGCCGATATCTGCAATGCCCTTTTTATCATTTTCATTTATTATGACATGGTTTCTGAGGATCTCGTTTATATGCTCTATCCTTCCCTCTATGAAGGCCTGTTCGGTTTTTGCATATTCGTATTCAGTGTTCTCTGAAAGGTCGCCGGCATTGTCCTTGGCATCTTTTAATCTCTCGGCGATCTCTTTCCTTTTATTATTTATAAGGTCTTCTTGCTCCTTTATGAGCTTATCATATCCTTCTTTTGTCAGACGGTATTCTTTCATGGATATTACACCCCGTTATTAGCTGTCTTTTACCGGTTATCCGGCCGGCAATCCTATTGTCAAATGGCATTTGATTTGGGTATTATATTGTATGAAATTACAGATGTCAAAATAAATAAGATAATCCCATACTGCTTTCTTGCCCCTGTACGGGGAAACGGTATTTGAGGGTCCGGCAGCCTATCCAAACCTTCCGGTTATATAATCCTCTGTCCTCTTGTCGCTGGGATTGGTGAAAAGCTTATTGGTATCGCTATATTCTATCAGAATCGAAGGGGTGCCGAAAGTCTCCATCAGGAGAAAAGCGGTCTTCTGTGACACGCGGGCAGCCTGCTGCATATTATGGGTCACTATTACTATGGTATAGTTCTGCTTCAGTTCATCTATGAGGTCTTCTATTTTCTGGGTAGAGATGGGGTCAAGCGCGGAAGCTGGTTCGTCCATAAGGATTATATCGGATTCTACCGCCAGTACCCTGGCGATACAGAGCCTCTGCTGCTGGCCTCCGGAAAGGTCGAGCGCATTGGTGTTTAATTTAGTCTTTACCTCATCCCAGAGGGCTGCTTTTTTCAGGCTCTCCTCTACAATATTGTCAAGTTCTGATTTTGAGTATTTCTTATGAAGCCTGGGCCCGTAGACTATATTGTCATATATGGTCTTGGGAAAAGGATTGGGTCTCTGGAATACCATGCCTATCTTCTTCCTCAGCTCCACTACATCTATATTATCCTTATATATATTCATACCGTCTATCACTATATCGCCGTCCACTTTTGTGCCCGGCAGCAGGTCGTTCATGCGGTTAAATGTCCTCAGGAATGTTGACTTCCCGCATCCTGAAGGTCCGATAAGGGCGGTAATGGAATTCTCCGGTATGTCCATGGATATACCGCTTAACACCTTGTTAGTGCCGTAATAAAAACCATAATCCCTTACTTCTATTTTTGTACTCGCCACAACAAAAAACCTCTCATATGAATATCTTTATTTTCTAATGGAATATTATCAGAAATGGCATATTAAAATAATATCCCTGGGCCAAATTTAATATTTTTTTAATATCAGGCATACTGCCTGTCAGGCTTCTTCAAGGTCCCTCTTGAATCTTTCCAGCCTGGCGGCTGTCTCGCTGTCTGACAGCGCCAGTATCTCCAGGGCAAGCAGCGCCGCATTTCTGGCGCCGTTTATGGCCACGCAGGCTACCGGGACTCCTGGCGGCATCTGGACTATGGAAAGGAGAGAATCCATCCCCCCCAGGTCCGAAGTCTTTATGGGCACCCCTATCACCGGAGAAGTAGTATATGAAGCGATCACCCCTGGAAGATGTGCAGCTTTTCCTGCCCCTGCTATTATGACCTTTATACCGGCTTTTTCCAGGTTCGAGGCAAATTCCCTGGTCTTGTTGGGCATCCTGTGGGCAGAGAGTATATGCACCTCATAATCTATACCGAATTCCTCTAAGGTGTCCATGGCTTTCTTCATGACTGGTTCATCAGATGCGCTCCCCATCACTATCCCTACCCTGTTTTTAACGCTTTCCATGATCATCCTCCTCTGCCTTGCCGGCAATGTCTTTTCTGTACTGCATCCCTGCAAAACTGATATTTTCCATGGCATCATATGCCTTTTTTCTGGCTGTGCCGAAATCAGCCCCCAGGGCTGTGACCCCCAGGACCCTTCCCCCGTTTGTCACGATATTTCCTTCTTCTTTCTTTGTGCCGGCATGGAATACCAGTATATCATCAATGCCGCCTGCTTCATCCAGGCCCGATATCATATCCCCTGCGGAAGAAGATCCCGGATATCCCCTGGAAGCTGCTATCACGCAGACAGAGCATCGCGGATCCCAGGAAAGCCTGTCGATTCCCAGGCTTCCCCTGGAGCACTCATAAAGTATGGGCGCCAGGTCATCCTTCAGCCGGGGAAGGACTGCCTGGGTCTCCGGGTCCCCGAACCTGCAGTTATATTCCAGCAGGTAGGGTTCGCCTTCGCTTACTATTATTCCCGCATACAGCACTCCCCGGTAATCGATATTCTCCCTGATGAGGGCTTCTCCCGTGGGATATATTATATTCTCGACTGCCTTCCTGTATACTTTTTCATCTACCATGGGCACGGGGCTGTAGCTTCCCATTCCTCCCGTGTTCTTGCCTTTATCCCCGTCAAAGATCCTCTTATAGTCCTGGGCCAGCTCCATGGGTATGATCTTTTTACCATCGCAAAGGCATAGTATGGACATCTCATATCCCGAAAGGAATTGTTCTACCATAACCGTACTTCCGGCATCCCCAAATGTCCTTTTTATCATGCATACATCCAGGGCTTCAAGGGCTTCTTCCATGTCCTCTGCGATCAAAACGCCTTTTCCCGCTGCCAGTCCGTCCGCTTTTATTACCAGGGGGAACCTGTCCTGGCCCCTGATATAATCCCTGGCCATGTCATATGCGGCTGCAGGGAAAACCCTGGCCCGGGCAGTGGGGATGCCGTATTTGTTAAGAATACTTTTGGCAAATGCCTTGCTTCCCTCCAGCATGGCTGCATCCCGGGATGGTCCGAAAGTGACCAGCCCCCTGCTTTTCATATAGTCGGCTATGCCGTCGACCAGGGGCGCTTCAGGCCCCACTACTATCATATCCACGCCTTCGGCCTCGGCCAGGTGGGCCAATCCTTTAAAATCATCTTTTGCTGTGCCCATGTCAATACACCGGGCGATACCTTCCATCCCCGGGTTTCCGGGAACGGCAAATATCTTTTCCACATCATCGCTTCCGGATATCTTCCAGGCAAGGCAGTGTTCCCTGCCGCCGCCTCCTATTATCAGGACTTTCAATTTCCTCCTCTGGATCTCTTGATCTTATTTATACTATGAGTGTGGATCTTTTACCCTGGCCAAACAGCTTTTTCTTAAGGCTTTTGTCCCTAATTATTATCTGGTTTCTTTCCGGCCCCACGCTTATCATGGAAACGGGCACCCCCAGCAATGCTTCTATCTTTTCTATGTATCTCTGCGCCTGTGAGGGAAGATCCTTAAAATTCTTTACAGCTGTTATATCCTGCTTCCAGCCTTCCATCTCCGTAAATACCGGCCTGCATTTGTGGAGTATGGTCTGGTGGCAGGGCAGGTCCTTATAAGTCTGGTCCTCATATTCATAGGCATGACAGATGTTTATGCTGTCCAGTCCCGACAATATATCCAGCTTGGTTATGGCTATGCTGTCAGGATAATTGAGCATGACCGAATACTTGAGTATCATGGTATCGAGCCAGCCGCACCGCCTGGGCCTTCCGGTAGTGGTGCCGTATTCATTGCCCCGGTCCCTGAGCTGGGCCCCGGTATCATCTTCCAGTTCCGAAGGAAACGGTCCTGAACCGACCCTGGTGGTATAAGCCTTTACTATTCCTATTACATCGTCAAGCCTTCCCGGCCCTATCCCGGAACCCACGCATACTCCGCCGGCAGTGGTGGATGAAGAAGTGACATAGGGATATGTGCCCTGGTCTATATCAAGCATGGTCCCCTGGGCTCCTTCGAAAAGTACGCTCTTATTGCCGTCCAGAAACCGGTTGATCATATAGGTGGTATCCATTATGTAGCCGCCGATCCTTTCGGCATACAGCATATAATCATCATAGATGTCGTCTATATCAAGAGATGCCATGCCGTATACCTTTTCTATTATGGAATTTTGCAGCGCCAGCTCCTCTTCCAGCTTGGCCCTGAATATCTTTTTGTCCAGAAGGTCCTGCGTCCTTATACCTGACCTTGAAGCTTTATCAGAATATACCGGGCCGATCCCTTTGTGAGTGGTGCCTATTTTTGATCTTCCCAGCCTGTGCTCCCTGGCCTTGTCCAGCACTATATGATAAGGCATTACCATATGGGACTTGCAGCTTATCTTGAGATTTTTAGTGTCTATGCCCTTTCTCTCCAGCTCATCGAGCTCCTCAATAAGGACAGCGGGGTTAAGGACCACTCCATCCCCTATTATACAGGTCACTTCCGGGTATAATATACCTGAAGGTATCAGGTGCAGCTTGAATACATCTTTTCCTTTTATGACAGTATGGCCGGCATTGTTTCCTCCCTGGAACCTTACTACCATATCCACGTTTGACGAAAGCAGGTCTACTATCCTTCCTTTTCCTTCATCGCCCCATTGAAAACCCAGAACAGCTATGCTGGACATCTTGCTCACCTCTATTTTTCCGGCTGAATATTTTTTGACAGATTAGAGAACAGCGCATATCTCTTGTCGAACTGCAGGTTCACGCTGCCCGTGGGCCCATTCCTGTGCTTGGCTATTATGAGTTCCGCCTGACCCTTTTTGCTGGACTGTTCATCATAGTATTCATCCCTGTAGATAAATGCCACCATATCAGCATCCTGTTCGATGGACCCGGATTCCCTCAGGTCTGAAAGCTGGGGTCTCTTCTTTTCCCTTTTTTCCACTTCCCTGGAAAGCTGGGATACGGCTATTACCGGGATATCCAGCTCCTTGGCGATACTCTTAAGGTTTTGCGAGATCTCAGTTATCTCCAGCACCTTATTGCCTCTGTAATTGCTGGTAGACTGCATCAGCTGCAGATAATCCACGATCAGCAGTTTTATGCCATAGGTCGATGCCATCATCCTGGCCCTGGACCGGAGGTCCATTACCGTAAGAAAGGCGGAATCATCAATATAGATCTTGCACTCTGCCAGCTTTTCTATGGCGCTGGCCAGCCTGGTCCATTCATTCTCCCTTATTTTCCCATCCCTCAGCCTCTGCAGGTCTATCCTTGACTGGGCGCTCATAAGCCTCTGCGCCACCTGCTGCTTGGACATCTCCAGGGAAAAGACAGCCATCGGTATCTTTTCCTTGAGGGCGATGTTTTTGGCCATACCCAGGATAAAAGCAGTCTTTCCCATGCCCGGCCTGGCAGCTATTACCACCATATCGGAATTGTGGAGCCCGGAACAGTAATGGTCAAAATCTGCAAAGCCTGTGGGTATGCCTGATATGTCTGCACCTGACTCATGCAGCATCTCCACCTGTTCATATACCTCAGATACTATATCCTTCATCACTGATACAGCATTCCGGCTGCTGCCCTCATTGAGGTCTTTGTATATGGAAAATATCAGCTCCTGGGCCCTGTCTACTGTTGCCGGCAGGTCCTCGGGCACCTCATATCCCATAGTAGCGATCTCGGTAGCGGCATAGATCAGCTTCCTGAGGATGGAATGACTCCTGACTATCCTGGCATAATACTGTGAATTTGCCGCCAGCGGGATATTGCTTATAAGGGAGTGTATGAATGTCTTGCCGCCCACCTCTTCCAGCTGGCCCTTTTTTTTGAGGCAGTCGGCTATGGTTATGGGGTCCAGCGGCTCCCCCCTGGTATACATATCCATCACAGCATCGAATATCATCTGGTTTGAACTGCGGTAAAAATCTTCAGTTTTTACGATCTGGAGTATTGAAGCTACAGAATCCCTGGATATTAGCATCGACCCCAGCAGTGATTCCTCTGCTTCTATATTGTATGGCGGTATGCGCTGGAACCTGCTGGTGTCCAGGGGCTTGAGTCGGCTGTCATTTTTTAATTTATCCTGCATGGATTTAAAGATCCTGCTTACTTGTCATCACCTTTGTCTTCAGCTTCGCCGGCGCTTTTTTTATCTTTTCCTGCAGACTTATCCCCAGCTTCCGGTTTTTCTTTCTGTCCCTCTTTCCCTGCTTCAGCCTCTATGCCGGCATCTATCTTCTGGCTCTCGATCTCCCTGGCCGCTTCCTTTTCCTTCTGGTGGGCATCGATCAGGGCTTTGGATTCCTCATCAGGCTCTACCACCACTTTTATGGACGCCTTTATCTCTTTATACAGCTTGACATCCACATCATATTCACCCAGCTCTTTTATATGTTCGGCAAGATCGATCTTCTTCCTGTCTAACTCCAGGCCTTTTTCTTCCAATACTTTTTCTGACAGGTCTTTATTGGTTATGGAACCGTATAATTTGCCTTCCTCTCCTGTCCTGACAATAAATTTAAGCTCAAGGCCTTCCAGCCCCCCGGCAATCTTTTTGGCTTCCTCGATATTTTTGGCTTCCACTTTAAGGGCCGCCTTTTTTACCAGTTTCATCTGGTTTATATTCCCACCGGTTGCTAAAAGGGCAATGCCCTGGGGAATAAGGAAATTATTGGCATAGCCTGCCTTTACCTCTACCACATCCCCCACATCGCCCAGGTTTTCCTGGTATTTCTTAATTATTACTTTCAATTCTTCCTCCTGTATCTATATCATATCCAGTTTTTTATGTTACTGATCTCTTTTAAGTCTTCTAAAATTAGCCCATATATCTATAAGTCCCAAAAGCGGGAACACAAACAGGGCTGCGGCAAAAAAGAACCATAATACAGCAATTATCACCACTCTGGCCAGAAGGCCCAGCCTGAACCTGGCAAATATGCCCCACAGCACTGACATACCCAGGACTGCATAAAGAAAGCCGAATATTATTACCAGGTTAAAACCTATCACATCCGCCGCCTGGTCTGCAAGTGCCTTGCTTCCGTCGACAGTCTCCCCCATTTCCGGTATCAAAACCAGTATCAGCCCTATTATTATCCCCCAGACATAATACCAGGGAAGATCCCAGGCAATAAAAGGCTTAAACGGCTTTATGTCTATCTGGTTCCGCCTGTATATATTTGCAGAAAACAGGTAGTTTGCCAGGCTTATAACAGCAAAGGAGACTGCAAGTATGCCCGGCAGTATCCTGGGAAGAAACCTCATGACAGACTGGGTCTGGGAGATCACGGCATCCAGGTCTGCCCGTTCTATCATCATAAGCCGGGCATAGCTGGAAAACAGGGGGTCCTCCCCCATGCTGTCTATGTATGAATTATAGGCACCGGAGATGCCGGAAAGGGCGCCGGGGCCGTAAAACAATACATAAATCACAAGGTACAGCACTACTGCTCCCGCAAAGGCCGCAAATACGGCCCCTATGGTGTTCCAGGCCGGCCATTTCTTCTCAACCGCATATCTGTGGCTGAAAGCTGCCGCTATGATCAGGGCCATTATAACCGGCGGCAGTATATAGCCGAAAAGGAAAAGCACCAGGCATGATAACCCCGCGCATATGATACCGTCCCTCACCCTTCCCTTTATAAACAGAAGAGATGCCGGGACCGGAAGCAGCGCCGCTCCCAGAAGTCCCAGGCCCGGTATCAGCAGTGAGGCTGCCAGAGCCAAAAATGTCAGCAGGATGAACAGTCCCAGATTGAACTTTTTTGTCTTTATCCCGCTTAAGTTATCAAAGGGCATATTTTAATGATCAAAAATTATCTTTTATAAAAAGGTATCAAAGCCAGGACCCTGGCCCTCTTTATGGCCAGCGCCACTTTTTTCTGGTGCTGCACGCAGTTTCCCGAAGACCTCCTGGGCCTGATCTTGCCTTTATCGGAGATATATCTTTCCAGCATCCCTATATTCTTGTAATCGATAGTGTCGATATTTTCTTTACAAAAATAGCAGTATCTCTTTCTCTGCCTCAGGCTGTCCCGGGCAGGCTTTCGTTCGATATTATTTCTTTTCCTTGCCAAATGTCTACTCCTTTGATCTTTCTTAACAACTAAAACGGTATATCTTCATCGGTAAAATCTACTTCGTCACCCTGGTCGCGGGGCGAGGTGACCCCGCCATTATCCAGTCTGGGATTTTTCTCCAGTTTGCAGCTGGCAAACTCCAGGCTGGGGGCTATCACATTGGCCACGATCTTTACCGTGGACCTCTTCTGGCCTTCCTTATCTTCCCAGCTGTCCTGGGACAGCCTTCCTGAGACCAGCACCCGGTCCCCTTTCGACAGGCTCTGGGCACAGTTCTCGGCCAGCTTGTACCAGGCAGTGACATTAAAGAAATCTGCCTCGGTCTCCCATTCACCGCTGTTCTTGTTCTGGACATTCCTGTTAACTGCCAGTCCGAAATTGACTACCGCGGTCCCGCTGGGAGTAAAACGCAGTTCAGGGTCCCTGGTAATATTGCCCAGTATGGTTATATTATTGACTCCAAAAGCCATGGTATCACCTTCCCGGCTAAAAAGATTGACATTACTGTTCGGTTTTTACCACCATATGCCTCAGGACACTGTCATTGATCCTGTTGATACGGTCCAGTTCAGGTATCACATCACTGTCGCCCTTGAAGTAGACAATAGTGTAAAAACCATTGTCCTGTTTTTTGATTTGATATGCGAGTTTCTTCACACCCCACTTATCGATCTTTATGATCTCGCATTTTTCTTTCTCAAGAAGTGTGGTCTGCTTCTCTATTTCCTTGTCTATCTTATCCTCTTCTAGCGAAGCGTCAAAGATAATGGCCAGCTCATAGTCTTTCAAGTACTATCCTCCTCTGGACTAATTAATAAAATTAGGTCCTGCCCCCGGGCAGAACAGAAAGATGAATATATAATTTAGTTTTACAACTTATATCATCAATAGCGATATTATAACAGATGAGACTAATAATCAATGATTTCTATTATTTATCAGCCTGATTATTTTTATTCCTCAAACTGCTGTATATCTTTATAACCTTATCCTCGCTGTCATCATAGACCGGCTTCAGATGGCCGGTGTAGTTGATAGCCGATATATAGGGAAAGCCCTTATCGATGACAGCAATGTTTATGGCCGCCTGCCTCTGTATTATGGATTTCCACCTGTCAAGGGGTATCTGGAGCCAGTGCACCAGAAGCGACAGTATGACTCCTCCATGAGTGGAAACAGCTACGCTGGACCCGTCGCTGTTTTCGGCCACGATACGGTCAATAGCGGCAGTGGTCCTGTCAGTAAGCTCCTGGAAATCCTCCCCGCCGGTAGGGCGGTTGTGGTATGGATCGTCCAGCCATTTCTGGTAGTCAATATTATAAGTGCTGTTTATCTCTTCAAACTTCATACCCTCCCATTTCCCGAAATCCATCTCCTTCAGGTCCTGCATGACTTTTATTTCCAGCCCCCTCCTCCGGTTTATTATCCTGGCAGTCTCCATGGTCCTGGAAAGTGGACTGCTGTATATATTGGAAAATCCTACCCGGGAAAGGTATTTTGCCGCCAGCCCGGCCTGCATTATGCCGGTAGAGTTCAGTTCTATATCCTGGTCGCCCTGGTACCTCCCCTCCACATTCCAGCTGGTCTGGCCGTGTCTTATCAAAAATAGTTTTATACCCATTTACCCCAACCTAAAAATAATTAAAATATCCTATATTTATATATTAAAATAGGGATAAAATAAACATCCCCGGGCCAAAACGGCAGAAATAATAGAAAATAATTATACCAACTAAAGCATAAATTATGTAGAATATCACAAGGTAGATATAAAAGGATGCCGGAGGGCGCCATCAGACAAAGACCTTATATATTTATATGGATAGCGGTTTTTCTGGTCATATCCATGACCATGCTGTCTTCCTGCACCAGGTCAGTCACCCTGTATTTTGCTTCGGTGGAGGACAATGAGTTTTACCTGGCTCCCCAGACCAGGGAGATAGATGGCCGGGAAAACATATATGAGGAGACAGTCCGCCAGCTCATAGCCGGACCGGAGGATGAAGACCTATACCCCACCCTGCCTTCCTCTGCTGACGTCAACTCGGTCATGGTGTCAGAGGGCCTGGCAACCGTCGATTTCGGTATCAGTATAATTTCCGACTTTGATGAGATACCCCACAGTTCAGCCACAGAGACACTGGCTATATATTCAATTGTAAATACTCTTACCGCTTTCGGGGAGATAGACAGGGTAAGGATAACCATTGAGGGTGCTGAAAGCGGCCAGGTGGAAGGCTTCTATGTGGAAGACTTCTGGGGCCATATAGGCATTTATGAAGAATTCACCAGAAATGAAGAGATAATAAAGGATGAATAGGAAGAATTCAGTAGATGATTATTTCCAGCCGGGCGGGAAAGAGGCCGGCGATCAAAAAAGAATAGGCTGGTTCTGCACCTATGTTCCAGAAGAGATAATGCTTGCCGGGGGTTTTGAGCCTGTCAGGCTGATGGGGGAAAAGAGGCTCAGGACATCAGAAAGTTATTTCCCCATTAACTTTTGCCCCTATCTCAAGTCCGGATGGGAATCACTTATGGGTCCCCGGGAAAACCTGGCTGCAGCTGTCTTTACCAATTCCTGCGACGGCATGAGGCGGCTTTATGATATGGCAGAATATTATCTTCAGGATACTCCCCTGTTTATGCTGGATGTACCCCGCAATACCTATCCGGATTCTGTTGATTTCTACAGCCTGCAGCTTAAGAAGATGCTCGGGTTCATAGAAGGGCTCAAGGGCAGCAGCATAGATGAGGAGGACCTCTTGCATGCGGCAGAGATATGCGACCGGAAAAGGAGCAGGCTGCAGGAATTGAGTGGATCATTCTTCCGGGAAGGCGGGGGTATTGATATACCGGATTATTACCGGCTCATGGAGCTTTCGGCCACTGCCGGGACAGAAGCCTTTTTAGAAGGCATTGATGATCTTATGGATAATGTGGCAGCAGCAGGCAATGATAACAGCGGCGGTCCCCGGGTCATGATAGTGGGAAATTTTATAACCGAGGAAAAGCTGTGGCATATGTTCAGTGAACTTGATATGAAGATAGCCGCTGATGATCTCTGCATATCCAGCCGGTATTATGAGAATACTGTGGGAGCAGGCAGAGGCTGCAGCCGCAAGGAGATCCTGGACCTTCTGGCAAAAAGGTATTTGCACAAGCCGGCCTGCATGCGTATGGCCCATACCGGGGCAAAGCTGGAAGAGATAAAAGCAAAGGTACGGGACAGGGGCATACAGGGAGTGATCTTCATAAGCCTCAAATTCTGCGATACCATGCTCTATTCATTTCCCCTGGTAAGGAAAGAGATGGCAGAGATGAAGGTACCTGTCCTTTATCTTGAAATAGAATATAATAATTTTTCTGAAGGCCAGTTAAAGACCCGTACCCAGGCCTTCCTGGAGATGTTATAGGCAGGGAAAAATATGGGAGTAAGGGAAAAGATAAAGACTAATATCAGGAGAAACCTCAACCGGGATTACCTCAGGAGACTGCTGGGGATCCTGGCCAGGAAACCTGTACTCTATGCCTATGGGACTACATTTTCCTCCTGTTCAGACAAATACCTGAATATATTTACAATTGAGAACATAAGGGACTCGTATGATGCCAGAAAGCCGGTGGTTTTCGGCTCGCTTTTTCTTCCCTATGAGCTTTTCCATGCCCTGGGGACAGTACCTTTCCTGCCGGAAGTCATGGCCGGTTTTACGGCAGGGCTGGGACTGGCTGACCAGACCCTGAAGAAGGCGTCCTCCAGCTGGTATTCCCAGGACCTTTGCACATTCCACCGGAGTGCTTCGGGAGCGGTAGAGATGGACCTCTTTCCTGATCCGGCATTTATCGTCTGCACCAATCTTGCCTGCGATGCAGCCCAGAAATCCTTTTATCATTATGCTCTGACCTATGGGATCGAAAAAAAGTACCATCTCCTGGATGTACCCTATGACAATGACCGGGATTCGGTAAAGTACCTTGCCGGCCAGCTCGAGCGCCTGGCAGGATCCATAAGCAGGGACACCGGACAGGAGATAGACAGGGAGAGATTCGCCCGGACCATAGAGCTTTCCAACCAGTTCCGGGAATACGCATTAAAGATAAATGATATAAGGAGAAGGCTTACCCTGTATCCCCAAAATTTTAACGGGCTCAATCTCATACTTCCCTTCCACGGCCTGGCGGGAACGGAAAATGCAGTCAGGCTTTACCGCAGTATATACAGGGAGCTGAAAGACCTTCTCCTGGAACAGGAAAAAAAGGGACAGGCAAAAAAGCCCAGAAAGATATTATGGATGCACCTGAAACCATATTACAGGACTGAGATATTCGATCTGATAAAGGACGGCGGCTGCATAGTGGCTGCCGAAGAGATCAATAATGTATACTGGCCCCGGCTGGACCCGGAGAAGCCGTTTGAAAGCCTGGCCTTAAAGATGCTGTCCCATCCCCTGACGGGAAAGGCTTCCAACCGCATTAAAGCCCTGGGAGAGATGATAGACAGCCACGGCATAGACGGCGGCATACTGTTTACCCACTGGGGCTGCCGCCAGAGCAATGGGAGCACCAGGCTCATAAAAGATTTCTTCAGGTCCAAAAAGATCCCGGTACTGGTGCTGGACGGGGATTGTGTAGACAGGACAAATTCCTCAGAGGGCCAGATAAAGACCAGGCTCCAGGGTTTTATAGAGATATTAAGATAGCCGGACGGAAAGGAAAGACATGTACGCATGCGGGATCGATATAGGCTCGGTATCAACAGAGGTAGTTCTGCTGGAGGGCAGCGGAAAAGATGATGCCCGGCTGAGCTCATATATTATCGCCCCTACCGGCGCCAACAGCAAGGCGGCGGCAGAGAAAGCCCTGGAAAAGGCATGCCTGGAGTCAGGCATAGGCCGGGGAGCCATAGGGGCAGTAGTGGCCACCGGGTACGGCCGCATAAATGTGCCTTTTGCCGATAAGAACATCACCGAGATCAGCTGCCATGCCCGGGGAGCCGTATCGGCTTTTGCCGATACCAGGACAGTTATCGATATCGGGGGACAGGACAGCAAGGTCATAAAGCTGGAAGACGGAAATCCCATAGATTTTCTCATGAACGATAAATGCGCTGCCGGTACCGGAAGATTCCTGGAAGTCATGGCCCGGGCCCTGGAAATAGACCTGGAGAATTTTGCGGATATATTCCTTTCCACCGAAGGCCATGTGGATATATCATCGACCTGTACTGTATTTGCTGAATCAGAGATAGTGTCCCTCATAGGCAGGGGTGTCGACAAGAATAAGATAATAAGGGGCCTGATCTATTCCATAGTATCAAAGATAAATTCCATGGTGGGCCGCGTGGGGCTGGAAGAACCGGTATGCATGACCGGAGGAGTGGCAAAGAACCTGGGGGTTGTAAGGGCCCTGGAGGAAAAGCTGGAAGTCAGCATAAATATACCGGAGGAGCCCCAGATAGCAGGCGCCCTGGGAGCAGCCTACCTGGCACTGGACCTGGGATGAGATGATCTCCTGTCATAAATCTTGATTATGCCTGCCGCAGCCTGGAGCTGGTCTTCCCTCTCCGGGACCCTGCCTTCCATCTTCATAAAAAATACCCTGTCCAGGGTCTTTTTAAAGGCCGGCGACGGCCTGTAGCCCATCTTTTTCAGGTCTTCTCCGCCTATCTTAAGGCTGGTATTTGCCAGCCTGGTATAATACTTTTCAATATTCTCTGCATACCGGCCGCCCCGGCTGTGGCATATGGCCAGGAGTTCGCCCGGGTATTTCCGGACTCTTTTATACAGGGTCCTATCCTTTGCCGGTATTCCCAGCTTCCTCAGGGCATCTGACAGGCCTGATGCAGTATTCTTTATGACGGTCATGTCTTTTTTCCTTATCTTCATCCTGAGGCACCAGGATTCAATACTCCGGGCATTCTTTTTCTCCAGCATCATGGCCAGGATAAGCCTCCATTCCAGCATCTCCTCCCGGTCAAAAGCCTTCAATCTCTTAAAAGAATCAAGGGCCTTCTGCATGGCTGAAGCATTTTTCCTGTCCATTTTGATATCTATTCCTATCTTTGAAAGCGCTCCCAGCCCGTAAAGCCTGCTGACGGCCTTTATGGGTTTTTCCTCGCCCAGTATATATATCAGCTCATCCCTTATCCTTACCCCCGTCAGCCGGGAGACTATATCCATATCGACCGCATTCCTGGCCAGGGCTTCGGTATGCTTATCCATCCTGAAGCCAAGCCTGTTCTCAAAACGCACTGCCCTGAAAATACGGGTAGGGTCCTCGACAAAGCTCATCTTGTGCAGCACCCTTATCCTCCTGTTCTTAAGGTCCCGGCTTCCCCCGAAAAAATCAAGGATCTCCCCGAAATTCTTGCGGTTAAGGGAGATGGCCAGGGTGTTTATGGAAAAGTCCCGCCGCGCCAGGTCCTGCTTGATGCTTCCCGACTCCACACTGGGAAGCTGTGCCGGCTCATGGTAATACTCTACCCTGGAAGTGGCTATATCTATATGCAGCCCGTTTTTTAAGACCAGCACTGCGGTCATGAATTTTTTATGTGTCTCCAGCCTGGCATCCATGCGGCGGGCAAGTCTTCTTCCCAGTTCGATACCGTCTCCATCCACTACTATATCTATATCATAATTGGGGATCCTGAGCAGCACATCCCTTACTATCCCCCCCACCAGGTATGTGTTTGCCTTCATGCTCCTGGATGCGGCTGATATTATCCTGAAGAGATCCCTGATACGGGCGGGAAAGAATTCCATGGATGGCCCATAAGACCTGCCGTGAAGATACCTCAGGATGTCCTTCCTGGTGATTATTCCTATTATTTTCTTTTTTTTGACTATGGGGACCCTGCCTATCCCATTATTTATCATCAGTTCCTGGATATGGTCAATACTTGAATTGGGCCCCGCCTTGATGGTGCCGTGGGACCTGAATCCCTTTACCGGGGCATGTGAAAGTCCGTGCTTTATAGCCCTGTCCACATCTTTCCTGGTTATTATCCCGGCCAGTTCCCCTTTCTGGTCCACTATGGGGATGCCCGAATGGCCGAAGGTCCTCAGTATCCTGTCGACCTGGCTTATGGTCTCATCCTGGGATATGGTCCTCACCGGATAGGACATTATGTCGGAAGCCTGGAGGGGTTTCCTGATATTTTTTTTAAGCGATCTCCTGATCCTTTCCTCTATTGCGCCAAAATCAAGGTCATCTATGACCGCAGAGGCTGCCTGGGGATGTCCTCCCCCTCCCACTGCTGCCAGTATTTTTGATACATCTACTTCCACATCATCGCTCCTGGCTACAGCATAGGTCTTTTCCTTCATCTTCACCCAGCAGAATACGATGCTTACTTCCTCTATCTGGGAAAGCTTCCGGGTGAGCACCGATAATCCCTCCACATATTCCGGCATAACCGCAGTTGAGATTATTACCTCGGTCTCATTTACCCTGAATTTGCGCGAGTTCATTATCAGCTTTTCCAGAAGCTGGTGCTGCATGGGAGTAAGAGAGAGGTTAAGGAATTTAAGCACCACAAACAGGTTTGCATCTTTTTCCATGAGGTATGCGGCTGCATCCAGATCTGCAGATGTGGTGCCGGGAAACACGAATGACCCGGTGTCCTCGTATATCCCCGCCAGGAAAAAGGTGGCTTCCAGCGGCGATATCCCGATGTCTTCTTCCCTGATCTTTTCTACAAGGATAGTGGTGGCTGCTCCTGTATGGCGGGAATAGTCATGGTCTGCCCGGATGTCTTTTTCCGTCCCCATATGATGGTCATATACCACTATTTCGGTTGACGGGTCCCTTATGGCTGCTTCTGCCGGACCTGTCCTGGAAGGTATCCTGGTGTCTACCATTATGACCTTTTTTACAGAATCAAAGTCTATCTCCGAAGGTTCATGTATGGGCGGCAGCTCATCCTCGTATAGCGATATGAATTTCCTGACATTTGAGTTAACAGCCGTGGGCAGCACCATCTTTGCCCGGGGATAGACCTTGCTGGCAGCTGCCATTCCCGCAAATGCATCAAAATCAGCGCTTACATGAGTGACTATTATATCCATAACAGCCGGCACCTTATAATATTATCCGGAGAGGCTTCTAAATATACCGGTCATAGCATACTATCTCATCCATGGGCTTCCTCCCCCTCCTGGAAGCCTCCCTTGAGGGATAGCCCACAGGTGTCAGGGCAACTACCTTTACCTCTTCCGGAATACCAAGGATATCCTTCACCAGCTGCTCTTTAAAGGCCCCTATCCAGCAGGTCCCCAGTCCCTGTTCCGTTGCCGCCAGCACCAGGTGTTCCAGGGCCAGGCCGATATCCACGGGATAGCTGTTCATATATCCCCCCATCCTTCCATATGCTTCCTGTTCATTGGCGCAGGCGGCAATGAGCACCGGCGCCTCCTCCAGGAAAGTCTGGTTATTGCAGGCTATGGCAAGATCTTTTATGATCTTTTTATTCTTTGCTACTACCAGTTTCCAGGGCTGAAGGTTTTTTGCGGAAGGTGCAAGCCTGAAAGCATCCAGTATATAGTTGAGCTTATCATCCTCGATCTCCCGGGATTTATATGACCTTACGCTTCTCCGGGCTTCGATTATATCCATCAGGCTGGTAAATCTTCTCATTTTTATGCCTCCTCTTTATATGTGCTGTAGCAGATACATGCATATATTATCACCGGCCATTTTATTAGTAAAACTGTTTTGGAAAACATACCTGGAACCGGCACCTTGATAATCCAGGATCAGCTTGCCTCCACCGCCAGCCCATAGAGGCCTGACAGCCTGGAAGTAATACTTCCGGGTATCTCCGTACCTGTTTCATGCACATCTATTTTTCTTACCGGGATTATCCCTGCCAGGGAATTAGTAAGGAATACTTCATGGGCATCAATAAGGTCCCGGTAATGGACTTTCTTTTCCCTGGACCTTATGCCGTTTTCCCGGCAAATATCCAGTACCGCCTCCCTGGTAATACCTGCCAGTATGTTCTGGCTGAGAGGAGGCGTAAACACCGTGGATCTCTTGACCATAAATATATTGGTGGCGGCACCTTCCAGGACCAGTTTATCCCTGGTCAAAAACACCGGTTCGAAAGCACCCAGGCGTTTAGCCCGGTCCTTCTCATAAAGGTTCTCGAAATAACTCATCAGCTTATGCCGGTAGAACTGTTCCCCCAGGTCCTGCCTTTTTATGGATGAAGAGATAATATCCACACCGGCTGTATAATGACTCCCGGGATAGGGTTTAAGTTTTTTGGCTATTATCACCAGGCTGCATCCGCTCCCGGTCTTAAAATGCAGTTCTCCAGTATGCCTGCCCCTGGTCACCATTATCTTTATATAGGCATCCTCTTTTGACAGGCCGCTTTTTTCCAGGGTCCTGTATAATGCATGGGATACCGCTTCCCGGCCGAAGCCGGCATCAAACCGCAGCGCCTTCAGGCTGCAAAACAGCCTTTCCAGGTGCCGGGAAAGCATAAATACCTTACCCCCATAGCTCCTCATGGTCTCAAATAACCCGTCACCGTATAGAAATCCCCGGTCCTCTATGGATAATGCAGCCCTGGCCAGGGTATGGAACCTACCGTTTATATATGCATAATCGGCCATTATACCTCCAGGATCAATAACCGGGCGATGCTTTTAGAACTTTGCCAGGTTTTTGCTTTTAAAAAAATTCAAAGTATCCTCCAGGGCTATTCCCTTATCGAGAGTCTCCTGGTATTCCATGCGCGGGTCAGAGTCTGCCACAATACCCCCGCCCACATTATAATAGAAACATCCGTCTTTTATTATAAAGGTTCTTATGACAATATTTAAGTCCATCACTGCATCCAGGGAAATATATCCGATCGAGCCCGTATATACTCCCCTGCTGACAGTCTCCAGCTCATCTATGATCTCCATAGCCCTTATCTTGGGCGCACCGGTTATGGACCCTCCCGGAAATGATGCTTTTATTATATCAGCAATATCGGTGCCGTCCTTTACTCTTCCCCTGACGGTGGATACCGAATGGAAGACCCGGGCATATTTTTCAATGACAGCATGCCCTGAGACCTTTACTGTGCCGTAATAGCAGAATTTTCCCAGGTCATTCCTCTCAAGGTCTACTATCATATTAAGCTCTGCCCTGTCCTTTATGCTTTCCCTTAGCTCCCGCGCATTCTTCTCATCCTCTGCCCCGTTCCTGCCCCTGGGCCTGGTGCCCTTTATGGGCCGGGTCTCAATTAGATTATCCTTAAGGAACAGGAACCTTTCCGGGGACGAGCTTCCGATAGAAAACCCGGGAAACTTTAGGTATGCAGAAAAAGGCGCCGCATTTTTCTTTCTCAATATATAGTAAAGGTCCATGGGATCCACCGGGACTTCGGACTTGAACCTCTGGGAAAAATTTACCTGGTATATATCTCCTTCATGTATATATTCCCTGGTCTTTTTGACTTTTTTGAGATATTGCCTTTTTTTGATATTGGGGGTAAGGGCTGCCCTTAAGATGGGGTCTTTATGATATTTTTCCACTATCCCCTCCATTATGACGGACTGGCCCCGGGGAAGGCCTTCCATTATATCATCCAGCTCCAGCAGGGCTCTGTCCATGAGCTTCCCATCATCCTCTGCCGGCCGGATCATGTCCTCTTCTCCCAGGATCTGGGAAAGCCTGCCGCAGCCTTCTATATCAAAATAATTTCGTATAAAATACCATTTGAGCCTATGATGGTCATATGCCAGGAGCCTGGTGTAGAAGCCGAAATAAATAAGGGGGATACCCAGGTCATCTTCCGTGGTATGGGGAAGCTTTTCCAGGTGGTCCTTGAGATCGTAGGAAAAATAACCCATAAAACCGCCAATAAGGTCAGGCATGCCGCAATCGGCATATTTTTCCCCGACACCGATCTCCCTTAAACCTTCCTCTCCATTCTTTATTATCCGTATATCCGGCTTTTTATCACTGGCCCCATACAGCACAAAGTCATTTATGCATTGGCGGAAAAAACCCAGCGGGTCCCGGTAGGAAATAGTTTTTATACCTTTGGCCAGGTTTATAAACTCATTTTCCAGGCCGCTGCTTTTTAACACCAGTGAAGGATCCCATCCCATATAGGAAAACCTGGAGTACTTATCCGGGTGAAGGCTGCTGTCCAGGAAACAAAGGTAAGGCTTTTCCTTCAGGTGATAGGCCATATCCTGGGGTGAAAGCCCTATCCCGGCTTCTGTTATTATACAGGTGGTTCTCATAGGTCAATAAAATTTTTAAGGATCTTCATGCCGCAGGGGGTCAAAAATGACTCAGGATGGAACTGGATGCCCTCCAGGGGGAAATCCCGGTGCCTTACCCCCATCACAATGCCGTCACCGGTCTCTGCTGATATTTCCAGGAAATCAGGCAGGGTGCCGGCTTTGATTATAAGGGAATGGTACCTGGCGGCAGTAAACGGGTTTTCAATACCGGCAAATATGGTCTTCCCGTCATGCCTTATCTCTGATGTCTTTCCGTGTACCACGGTCCCGGAGTTCACAATCCTTGCCCCGAAGACTTCTCCTATAGACTGATGCCCCAGGCATACTCCCAGGATGGGTATGTCCCTGTGGAATCTTTCTATGAGGTCTTTGGATATGCCGGCATCAGCAGGCCTTCCCGGACCCGGAGATATGACTATCTTTCCCGGCTTCATATCATCTATCTCATCCAGCGTGATGCGGTCATTTCTCCTGACCTTTATGGTCTCGCCCAGTATGCCCAGGTACTGTACCAGGTTGAAGGTGAAAGAGTCATAATTGTCTATCATCAATATATCTATTTTTTTATTCTTTGTTTCCGACTTCATATAAACCTTTTCGCCATAGATAAAGATTATATTGAAATATGGTAAAAATCACAAAAGAAATCATCCTGATCTCGCCCGGATCCAGACAGATAGATAGCAGCTGCATCATATTTTTCCTATTGCAGGAGCAGGGATTAATGCTACAATATCTTGAAAGAAAATTTTGATCCGATCCATTGATGATATCAGTAGAAAACCTGACAAAAAAATTTGAGACAGTCACTGCAGTAAAGGATGTCTCTTTTAATATTGATGAAGGCGAGATATTCGGCTTCCTGGGCCCCAATGGAGCCGGTAAGACGACTACCATCAGGATGCTTTCCACCCTTATCGGACCCACATCGGGGAAAATTTCCATAGACGGAAAAGACCCCCGGAAAGACGGGGCCTATATAAGGTCCATAATAGGGCTTCTTACCGAATCCCCGGGGCTCTATGATAAGATCTCTGCCTATGCCAATCTTGATTATTTTTCCAGTTTCTATGATATACCTGATGAAGAAAGAAAGAAAAACATAGAAAAATACCTCAGGATGTTCGGACTCTGGGAGAGAAAAGATGACCTTGCCGGGACCTATTCCAAAGGCATGAAACAGAAACTGGCGCTTTCCCGGGCTCTCGTACATGGACCAAAGATACTTTTTTTGGATGAGCCCACAGCCGGCCTGGATCCTGCCAGCGCCCATATGGTAAGGAGTTTTATAGATAGTCTTAAGCAGGAAAACATCACCGTTTTTTTATGTACCCACAATCTTACTGAGGCTTCCTCCCTTTCAGACAGGGTGTGCTTTATAAAGCAGAAGATAATAAAGATAGCTTCCTTAAGCGAACTGCAGTCCCACGATAAGAATAAAAGGGTGGAAATAGTATTCAAGCAGGATGCTGGCAGATACAGGGAACTCCTCCGGAGTATTTCCGGAGTCAATAGCGTAGACATAAAGGATAATACCGCATCCGTATTTGTGGAAAAACCGTCTGAGACCAATCCGGAGATGATAAGGCAGATGGTAAATAATAATGCCGAGATCCTGTATATGAACCAGGTAAAGGCCTCGCTGGAAGACATATACCTTGAACTTATAAAGGATGAAGAGACCGCATGAAGAATGCAATACTGATATTTAAGAAAGAAATAAGGGAGATCATAAAGAATAAGAATATCTGGCTGCCTATATTCATAATAACCGTGATGTTCTCCATTGCCATGCCCCTTATTTTCTCTATGATAAGCGGTTCCATCTTCGAGGACGAGGATACTTTAAAGTTCATGGACAAAGTTTTCGGTGATGTTGAAAATCCGGAAATGGTGTTTATAAACTTTATCATAAAGCAGTTTTTGGTATTTTTACTCATGATACCGGCCATGGTCCCCAGCCTCATAGCCCCGGCTTCCATACTGATGGAAAAGGAGAACAGCACCCTGGAGCCGCTCCTGGCCACGCCCATAAGGACCAGGGAGCTTCTTCTGGGCAAGGCCCTTACTGCCATGATCCCGGCATTTGTAATATCAACAGCCAATTTCCTTATACTTACACTGGTATTTGATATAGTCATCTATAACCGGATGGGCTATATTCCCCTGCCCACAGCTGACTGGCTGGTGGTAGCATTCATCTTAAGCCCCATACTGTCATTCCTGCTCACTATGATAAGCGTCATAATATCTTCCAGGTCAACCGACATAAGGTCAGCCCAGGGGATAGGTTCGGTTATAATACTGCCCATCTACCTGATAATTGGATTGCAGGTAGCAGGCTTCTTCCTGATAAATATCCTATATCTCCTGCTGGCATGCCTGGTATTTTTTATCTTCTGCCCTATATTGTTAAAAATCGCAATAAGGATCTTTGACAGGGAGAATATCCTTACCAGATGGAAGATGAAGGC
>Ga0180430_10000308_pt1 | contig 54630 bp, 46 predicted proteins | sample SS_ome_9_FD_132999 | JGI IMG/M metagenome (GOLD analysis project Ga0180430, IMG submission 132999) | Hypersaline lake sediment archaeal communities from the Salton Sea, California, USA - SS_1_S_2 metaG | ecosystem: Environmental > Aquatic > Non-marine Saline and Alkaline > Hypersaline >...
ATCCTGATATACTACAGTATCGTTAAACCCAGAACCTGTTGAAACAAGTAATTCATAATAGACGGCCCATTCAGCAGAATTCCAGCGTAATTCCAAATCCAACAATTGATCAGATGCACCATCTGCAGGGTTTAACAATTCCGGGGCCAAAGGAACAACAGGGATGGTTGTAAAGCTTCTGATTTCTGACCAATCACTGATACCTGCAACATTAGATGCCCTTACCTTCCAATAGTATTGAGTGTTATTTTCTAAACCACTGATCGTATAGTAAGTATTTGTGATTGAATCCTGATATACTACAGTATCGTTAAACCCAGAACCTGTTGAAACAAGTAATTCATAATAGACGGCCCATTCAGCAGAATTCCAGCGTAATTCCAAATCCAACAATTGATCAGATGCATCATCAGCGGGATTCAACAGCTCAGGAGCCAGAGGGATTTCCGGGATTGTTTTGAAGCTTCTGGTTTCAGACCAGTTGCTAAGTTTTGTTTCAAAATCTGTTCTCACACGCCAATAATAAAATTGTCCGTGATTCAATCCCGAGAAAGTAGAAGTAGTATCGGTGATTTCTCTAATGAATGAGTTAGTAAAATCTGGATTGGATGCAAATTCGATTGTATACTGGTTTGCTCCTTGCACGCTGTACCAGGATAATTCCATACTTGTGTCAGTATTTATTGCGCTGTCTGGTGGTGAAAATAGTGATGGAGGAGGATAGAGGACCCTATTGGTGTTAAATACATTACAGCCCTGCTTTGGCCAGGTAACATCAGCAAGACTATCACTCTCAGTCTGAATGGCATATAAATACCCATCCTGGTACCCAACATAAAGAACACCATTCTGATCTATCACACTCCCTCTGCTTTCTGCATAATTTACATATGTGTCTTCGATAAACGGGAAGCTCCAGTTAATTATGTTACTTTCCTTATATGAAAATATAGTGTCGTTCTTTCCATATAAATACATATCCATTTTATTTCCGATAGTAGGTGTATATACATCAAATTCCATAGCAGATAATTGAATCTCATCAATTTCATTGCCGTTTTTATCAATGATGATAACATTGGATCGCTGATTTCCAAAAAGCAACATACTATCTAAAACAATCACTTGTGAGTTCCCAAAAACAACTCTGCTATCTTTGGGATATTCCCATTTCAACTCACCTTCCTTGGAAACAGCATATACTTTAAAATCCACAACATAGATAGTTCCATCATTATCGATTGATAGGCTGCACTCATATGAATTGGCCCATTCTAAATGTAAACCCCATCTTTTTGTTCCATTGGGATCATATGCAATTAACTGGCTATTGGCAGCATCGGTTTTTGATAAAACATATACAGTTCCTTCAGCGTCAATAACAGGTTGTCCATTACTATATCCTTCCATATAGGATGACCATTTCACCATGCCAGAGTAATCCAGAGCGTACAATGAATCATCATAACAAGTAACGTATAGTGTAGAATCATAGCCTATCGCCGGCTCTGAAATATATGCATCCTGGCCATATCTCCATAACTGGTTCCCGGAAGAATCAATAGCCCATAAATTTCCTCCAGATCCAGCAATGTCTGATACAAATACACTTCCATCCGGGCCCACAACTGGTGTTCCTAAAGAGCCGGTGAATTCAATATCCCATTTCAAGGATCCATCACCGGCAATAGAAAACAGCCTCTTATTTTGGGAAGTAATAAAAACTTCACCATTTAGTCCAAGAGCTGGAGTTTGAATTATATCATCCTCTGTATCAAATCTCCATTTCAAGGTACCTGGGGATTCTTTTGGTAAAACGTGTATATAATCTACTTTCGTTGATGTATCTCTTCCTGCTGGGCCAATAGCAATTAGTGTTATTGTGTATTCCCCAGTATTGAGAAATATGTGAGTAGGTTCTTTTACAGAACTTGTTCCTCCATCTCCAAAGGACCATTCCCATTCGCTTACAGCATTTTGGCTTAGGTTAGAAAAAGTTACTGCTCCTCCCTGAGATATAGTTGTATAATTTGTACTAAAGTCAGCTACAGGTTTTAACGCAGGTGTAATAGTGATTTCAAGCTCAAATGTTTGAGAAAGGCATTCAACACCACCTCTGAAGATTGTATAGAATAACTGCCCGGTATAATATCCAGGAGCCATAGATAGGAATGCTGTTAACTCAAACGTGACATTTATTGTACCATAGGTCTGATTCTCTTTAACTTCAATTGACTCAAATGATAATCCTGTAGGAAGATTATAATCGACTGAATAAGTTCCATCTGAGTTTATACAAGCTCCAATACCCTCAGAGATCAAGAGAGAATCTCCGACCTGCATCGATATATCGAGTGTATCAGGTTGAGCTACTAAGCTTGATAAACAGAATGTTAATGCAATTAGCAAACCTGCTTTATTCAGAAGAGTAAAGTTTTTCATAGGATTATCATGTTGGGGGGTTAACAAAGAGAATACCATATAAGGAAGTAAATTTCAGCTATGAGATAACAAGATAGGGAAGTCTCCATAGCATGTCAATAGTATTACATGAAAACCCAGTTGGTCCATATGAATTCCTGTAATAATATGTCAATTCATATTTGTTCGATCCGTTCCTTTTCCTGCAATTCACAAACTGAATCGAAGCAACTCGGTGCATTCCGTATATTCTGAATTTAACCGGAGCAGGGCCAGGTGATCAACCGTGCACCACAGGTCGAGGTTTAATTCCTCGAACTTCTTCCTGGCCTTCTGGTACCTGGGGGTGTCCAGTGTGAGCTCGGCATAGGGATCATTGAAATCATAATTTTCCGTGCTGAACAGACCCAGCCCGATATGTGGCGTATAGGGAAGATCTGCCTTCAGATGCGGCGAAAGAATTCCCGTATAGAGCTCATCATGAAGCCTCACGGCCAGCTCCTTCCCTTCCCCGGGTGTCCAGAACAACCAGTGATCCACTGTTTTATCAAGCCGGTTGAAGTGCAGTTCAAATGGATCCCAGTGCTTTAACACCTCTGCAATATGGCTTTCCAGTTTTTCTTGTCCAATGCTTCCCGGCACCGGGAACACAAAGGTCAGATGCTCCCGAAGCAGACTGGCATAAGGTTCATAGGTATTTCGAAAGGCATGAAACCCTGGATGATCTATTTGCGGGAAATACACAAGAGCCAGGTACATAATTAAACAACTTTTATCCAAATTTGACAGCACCCGCTTCAAGCAGAGGACCCAGCATATTGGCCGCTCCCCCGTGCTCAACAATCAGACCATCCACCACCCGGTTGATATTCACTCCTGTGTAGGTGATCTTCTCTCCAGTGGCCTTCATTCCCAGCCAGTCATTCTCAAAGGTGCCTGTAACCGTAATGCAGGTGGCCACCCATTCCCCCTCCTCAATCTGCTGATCGATCCTTAAATGCAGATCCGGATATGCTTTCCTGACACCCAGCACATGATCCACGGCTCCCTTGATCCCGATTCTCTGCCTCACTCCTTCATGCACCTCTTCATAATCCGGGGATACGTACTTGCCAATGTCCTCGACCCTCCCTGTATTGACAATTTCCTCAATGAATCCTCTAAGCACAGATTTAGCTTCCATCTTCCTTCAGTCTGCAATGGCCTGAAAAACCAGCTGTCGGAATTTCCAGCCGGTCTCGTCCGAAGGGGTATCCTGGGTTTGTTTCATCAATATCCCGATGACTTGTTCCCCGGGGTCGGCAAAATACTGGGTATTGAAGTAACCGCCCCAGTCAAATGTGCCGGCACTGCCTCTTCCGCCCATGGCTTCACCCCGCTGGTCCAGAATACCAAAGGCCAGGCCATAACAGGCACCCGATTCTCCCAGCAGCTCACCCACCTGGTTGCTCAGAATTAACTCAACGGTCGTCCGGCTCAACAGGCGCACTCCATTCAGTTCGCCCTGATTCAGGTACATTTGAAGGAAGTTGGCATAATCCTGAGCTGTACTGGATAGTCCGCCACCCCCGGAGAAGAAGCTCATGGCTCCCTTTATGGGATAATCCGGATCATAAAAGGGGGTGCTTGGAAACCTTACCCACGCTCCATCCCTCCAGGTCTGCACAGCCACCAGGCGTTCGCTTTTAGAATCGGGCAGATAGAAATAAGTATCCTCCATTCCAAGGGGATCAAAAATCCGCTCCCTGAAAAAGCGGTCCAGCGGAAGACCCGACATGATTTCTATGAAATAACCCAGGACATCCAGCCCCTCGCTGTAAGTATACTTTACACCGGGTTCGTGATGCAGGGGTAGCCTGGCCAGTTTTTTAATGTTCTCTTCAATACTTACATCCGCTGTTGTAAAGGCATCAATGATCCCCGCCTTCTGGTAGATCTTTCGGAAGTTATCGTCATCAATCATCCCATAACCGATTCCCGAGGTGTGGGTCAGAAGATGGCGGATGGTAATGGGCCGGGTGGCCGGCCTGGCTGTGAATGAGGAATCCGCCTCATTTAATGATTCAAAGATTACGGCATTTTCAAACTCCGGAATATACTTGGAAATGGGATCATCCAGTCTGAACTTTCCCTCCTCCCAGAGGATCATGACTGCAGTGGAGGTGATGGCCTTGGTCTGGGAGGCAATCCTGAATATATCGTCCGTCTGCAGACTCCTGTTTGCCTCCGCATCGGCCATCCCGAATGCCTTGTGATAAACAACTTTCCCATTTCTTGCGATCAGGGCTACAGCACCGGGCACCTGATCCTGATCAATGGCTTTAGTTAACATGTCATCGATGCGCTCCAGGCGCTTTTCCGACATCCCTTCAAACGGACCTGCGGGCTCCCCACTCCCGGGAGCTTTCTGAATGCAGGAAGTCAGCGCAAATAACAGGAGGGCAGTTAGCGCTGCCAGCTTCATGTGCCGCAAATAAGAATAAGAATTTTTTAACATGGAGATCATTTTTGATTTAAGCTCCAAGTTATTGCATAAATCAAAAGGAATCAATAAAAAGCAAAGTTTACTCTTGCAAGTCCAGAATTATCCTTAATTGTCGTAGTGAAAGCGACAGGAGTAAATCTTCAGATCGTCCTCACCTGCCTTGTATACCAGCCGGTGCTCCTGGTCAATTCTCCTGGACCATAGACCGGCCAGATCATGTTTCAGCATCTCAGGTTTTCCCAGGCCTTTGTGGGGATGTCGTGTAATATCTTTGATAAGCGCATTGATCTTCCTGATCATCCGCTTATCGGTACTTTGCCAGTAAAGATATTCGGCCCAGGCCTGCTCACTAAAAAGAATCTTCATGGCTCCAGAAGCTCTTTCCCGGAGTACCTGCCTTCTTCGAATTGCTTCATGGACTTGTGCAGGCTGTCTGCATTGGCCTTTGAAGAAAGCAGGTACATGGTTTCCATCAGTGAATTGTATTCATCCAAGGAAATCATTACAGCTCCCTTCCCTTTCCCCCGGTTGATGATCAAGGTTTCGAAATCCTCGGTAACCAGGTCCAGGTAGCGCTTCATCTCCTTCCGGAAATCTGTTACGTTTGCACTTAACATGTTGCTTTTTATGTACATTATTCTGTGCAAATTTAAGAACAACATTCATATAATACAAGGGGACAGGCAAAATGAAATAACGGCTCTTATCTATGCTTATCCTTAAACCTTGATATGAGTTCTTGAGCTTTATCAGCCAGGCTGAAGCTGAGTTTGCTACTGAGAGGGAGAAGGCTTCAGTACCTGGGCAGCAAAGTGATTCTTATCTACCACCAGGTGGTGGTTCCAGGGTGGGGAGATGCATTCCAGGCACCAGTGTCCCCCCTTCAGGACAGCATGAGGGCTCATTTTAAAGGGATGACCCTGGCAGCACATCCAGGAAAGAGGCTCGTGCAGATTGCCGTTCCACTTCCTTGAAACCAGCACCCCGCCTCTGAACTTAGCTGCCTGCTGAAGGTCCTTCAGCTCCAGCTTTTCTTTGGATTCATCATAGCCATGATCCAGTCTTGTGAAAGGCTGTGCATGATCAAGGGAAGGCATGTCCCTGTCCCAGCCGGGTATATGGTGGTAGGCATTCAGGGATCCGTAAAAGGCATTGATCCTTCCGGCATCGTTCCGGTCTATCCAGCCCATGGTCCCATCTTCCTTACGGGCCAGCTGTTTTAACTGTCCCCTGGTCATCAGTTCCACAAACCAGCGGAAGGGGGGAAGGATTCTGGCAAACCAGGCCGTGGATTTCAGGTAGATGGGCAGCTTGTCCCATACCTCCTGGTAATAATCTTCCATGCTCTGGCCACCTTCCCAGTGATGCAGGTAGTCATTTAACTTACCAGAATCCTCAAAGAACTGCATATGAAAATTCTTCAGTGCAAACCAGGGACGCTCCATTACTTTTCTTAAGCGTATCCCCAGCATTCCATAAATGCCATCCATCAATTCAAGGAACACCGTTCTGCAGGCCGGTCCCCCCGAGATATTGTAATAGCCACCCCAGAAATCAGAATCCTCAGGCACTTCCAGGCAGTTGACCAGAAGGCGGCCCGAGTCGCGGGCGGTTATATTCTCCATAAAGGAGTTGATGGGCTGGTGGAACATGATGGGATCCTTCAGGGAAAGCAGATCCGGAATCATGATGAAGGTTTGCCGGAGTGAGACCCGGTGCCTGATACGTGACTGCATCACGGAAAGCTCCGCTTTGATTTTACTGATGGCATAGTGATCATAGATACTGGGATTCACAGGATCGCCCGTGCGGGCCATATGCACCGGGGGAAGCCGGTCGCCATACTCCGCGATGGTTCCGATATTGACCATTTTGATATGTTCCGGATCCTCGGCCTCGATGGCCTCCACCAGGTATTGCGTACCCCGGGCATTCACCATATGGGCCATCTCAGGGTCCCTGTCCGCTTCGGGCGATATCAGCGCCATGGGGTGCAGGCACCAGTCTATGCCACGGCAAGCCTCCACCACATCCTCCCGCTTAAGTATATCTCCCCATACAATTCTCAGTCCGCCTTTATCAGAACTCAGTCCGCCCTCTTCCGGATTCAAACCGCCCTCTCCAGAGTTCCCGGTCCCTTTTTCAAATTCCCGGAATTTCTTTTTGTTCTTTCTGGAAGGCCTGAGCAGGAGTACAATATCGTAGCGATCCCGCTTTTCCCACAAAAGTTTAAAGGCCTCAAACCCCATGGATCCGGATGCCCCTGTTAAGAGTACTACCTGTTTTTTACTCATTCTATGCAATCAATTAAATTAAACCTAAAACTCCAGACCTAAAACTCCAGACCTGAAATTTCCAGGCTATTCATTATTTTAAACCCAGCTCCTCCCCTTTCTCCAGCAGGCGTATGGATTCTTCGAGGCGCTTTTGAACGGTCTCCGCCCGTTTGGCCATATTGATCCAGATATTAAACTGCTTTTGTGCCCTGTCGGACATGGCAAAATAATGATCCCTTGCCTGTGGATGGCCCTGGAAAGCGGAGAGCAGGGCACCCGGAAGGCTGTCATCCACTACCGGTGGGCTTACCCCCTTGTCCCACATGCCATTTGCCCGGGCCACCTCGATGGTCTTCATGCCGGGCGGCATCATCCTCCCCTCCAGGATCAGCTGCTCCACCCGTTCCTTGTTGCGTTCCGACCAGGTGCTGGTGGCTTTGCGGGGAGTAAACTTCCGCATGTAAGTGGATGCATCGATCTTTTTCAGCAGGCTGTCTATCCATCCCATGCACAGGGCCTCGTCCAGCGCTTCCTGGTAGCCAAAAGGCACCGGTCCGGTCCCTTTCTTGCGAAATACCAGCCAGACCACATCTTCGCTTTCATGATTCTTGCTGAGCCATGTCCTCCATGCTTCAATGCTGTCTGCCTGAAGTTTTTTCATCTACTCTAAGATATATAATTATGAATTATTCGTCCCGGAGCGCTGTATAAATAGATTCATTCTTAAGTGCAGAACGGCTGATCAGGTAGATCCAGAACCAGCCATTGACCACCAGCACCAGGAGCCAGATCAGGATGGATGTAAAAGAAGTGCCCGTGTGGGCATTCAGGATGGAGGGCAGGGTGGCCACGATGGCACTCACAAATCCTGTCCCAATGCCCATAAGCAGGAGGAACATATACTCCCTGACCACCAGGCGATGAATATCTTTCCGTCCATAGCCCACTGCCTTGAGCAGGGCAATCTCCCTGCTGCGTTCCATCACAGATCTCCAGAGCACCACTGCCAGTCCAAAGGTACCAAGCAGCAGGCCGAGCGCCCCAAGCACCATGAAGATGGACAGGTAGGCATTGGTCACCGAGTTGAACTCTGCCAGTCGATGAGCCGTAAGTTCCATATCCCAGCCCAGGTCGCGCATTCCCCTTCCAAGCTCCGAACTGATCAGGGCCGTATCTGCGATAGAACCTTCCACCAGGCTGATGTGGGTACCACTGCTCTCCGGGAACTGCTCCAGGAAGCGCCTGTCGGCAATAAGCACATTCCCCTGGAAAACAGACGGGGCCAGTCCACCGATCAGCAGGAGCTTCATCTGCTCCCCATTGGAATTGGTATAGTGAAGGGTATCACCCACTGCCAGTCCCAGTCCCCACTTGATGACCGTCTCATCGGCGATGGCCGGGATCAATCCCTCACCCAGATCCTGGTCCAGGGACTGCCAGGGATGGGCCTCATCGAGGTAGCTGGTACGTGTCACAAAAGAAAATCTTCCCTCCAGCAGAACCGGATCAACACCCAGTATCTGTGGATTCACAATCTTGTTCAGGTTCAGGCAACTGGCATCGTCTCCATCGGCTCTTCGCAGCTGCACAAAAGAATAGGCATCGCTCAATCCGAATTCATATTGCACACCGGGATCATTAAGCTGTTTGAGAACCGGTGCTGTGGACTCCGCATAAAATAAAAATCCTCCGGTCCCGCTTGCGGCATCTTCCGCATTGGAGAAGAGATCTTTGCGATTGCTCCCGGTGGTGATCACCAGGAAGGCGCCAATGGCAAAGAGAATCACAATGCTCATGCTTCGGGTCAGGTTCCTGCGGGCATTCCTGGTGCTTAGCTGAGGGAGGTCGATCACTCCCCGTTTTTCCCCGGCAGGGCGCAGGAGGTGCCAGTAGAAAAAGAGCACGGCTGAGATCAGCAGCAAGCCACCTGCTCCAAAAAAGAGGGCCACATTGACCACTTCGCCCCTTATAAATTGCGAAACGATCAGGGCAAGGGCAAGGACCCCGGCCCCCATATAGATCCAGCCTGTAATTCTTCTTACCAAAGCAGCCGGATATTTCTGCGTAGTACGCTGTTTTTTATGGGAAGCAATGCTACGCTTCAGTTTGCGGTTCATGGGAAACCAGATGGACAGGAAAGCAATGACCAGGGTAGCCAGCAATCCGCTCAGCAGGGTGGATATCCGGATGTCCACATGCATCATCTCCGTACGAACCACCCCGCTCCAGACTCCGTTCATGGCATTAAATACCAGCCTGTTATAGAGAACCGACAGGAACAGTCCTGCCAGGGCCCCTGCCAGGGCAACAAGCATGCTTTCTCCCAGGACAATGCGGCGTATGACTTTCAGCGGGATCCCCAGGATAACCAGGGTTCTGAGCTGCTCGCTCCTGCTCTCAATATTCAGAAGAAACAGCAGAACACTCAGGATGATCGCTGCCAGCAAGAGGAAGAAACTGAGTCCCCCGAAGAGCTGACTGAAGTCCACCCCGCTCCCGGCCGCCTCATATCCTTTGGTCCGGGTGGCCTCCAGGGTGAAACCGAGCATGGCCGGATCTATCTGCTCCATAAGCGAGCTTTCCAATGCGGCTATGCCATCCTCCCCGGAATAGCGGAAGGAGGTATAGGTTCCAAAACGATTTTTCCATAAGTCCTCTCCCTGCTCCACTGAGATAAAGGCCTTGGGGATGCCTCCAAAGTCATCCCAGTAATCTTCATCCTTATCCCGGATGCTTTCCAGGGATATGGGCACCCCGGTATCCCAATCGCGGCAATTACCCGCATCGGAGAGTCCGGGCAGATCGGGCATCAAACTCCCATCGCCATACCTGCCCTCCATGGGTACAATGGAATGAACCACAAAGCTGGTGGTGGTGTCGGTGAGTTCGCGGAGCGGACCCACTTTGAAATAGCTGAGCTGCAGGCTATCCCCCACCGCAGCCCTCAGGTCTTCTGCCAGCCATTCATTAATGATCATTTCCCCCGGCCCAAGTTGTTGGGTGGGAAGCGTGGAAACAAAGGAGTAGGGCGTTGAATCCTGTACCGATGCAAAACGGTTTACAAAATAGGTCAGGATCCCTTCGCTCTGTTCCGCCGCTGAAAAAAGGGCCTCCGACAGCACGTCATCGATAAATACCCGGTCGCTGGTAACCTCCAATTGCTGCAGGTCCTTCAGCTCCCTCAGCTTCAGTCCGGCATCGGCTGCTGAAAACTGCATTTTTACCGCCGCCATGATCTCATCCCTGCTGGTCTCCTCCCCGGCCCGGAACAACATGACATTGATCCTGCCGGAAAAATCCATCACTTCCTCCAGGCGATTCAGAGAGATGAAAATATTGAAAGGCGCGGTCTGGGAAACTTTCAGATTGAAACGTCCAAGCTCCGGGTCGCCCGCCACAGCCTTAATGGTGGCCCTGAGTGTCACAATGCTTTCAGCATCTGAAACAAAGGGAGCATTCAGGGGGATCAGGCTTGCTTTTTCAATGCGCAACAGAAGTTCATCTCCCACCTCCACGCTCAACCTGTTGGCCAGGTTCCGGCTCACAATGATTGAATCGCCCGACAGCTTACTGTAGTAGTCTTCCAGTCCCGCCATGCGGTCAAAGGATGCTTCCACACCCATGACCTGGATATGATTCATGCGACGTGCTCCGCCATCGGCCACTGCACTGGCTTCCTGCAAAAGGATGGAAGAGACCGGGATCTGCAGTTGTGTTTCAACTCCTTCCGATAGCTCCTTTGTAAAGTAGCGGTCGCCCGCCTTCAGCACATGGGTGACCTCTCCCAGGCGCTGCTCTACAATCCGGTTCAGGCTGTAGTCGACCGAATCGCCCACCACAAGGGCCCCGGTAAGTACTGCCCCACTGATGGCCACGCCCAGGGCCAGCAGGAGGTTCTTCCGGATGTAATAACGAAGGTTGTTATATATGAATCTAAGGGCCGTCATTTGCCTGTGCCGGATGGGATCAGATCTGCGTTAATTGTCCGTTTCTAATCTCCAGGGTTCTGCCCATCTTGCGGGCCAGTTCCATGGAGTGGGTAACCACCATCAGAGTGAGTCCGTCTTCCCGGTTCAGCTCCATCAGAAGATCGGCCATGTTTTCCACATTCTCGCTGTCAAGAGCACCGGTGGGCTCATCGGCCAGCAGGATGGAAGGGGCATTGATCATGGCACGCACCACAGCGGCACGCTGACATTCTCCTCCCGACAGGATCCCGGGCAATTTGTTCCTGAATTCCCATATTCCCACGCGCTTCATCAGGGCTTCTGCCCGCCCGGCACTTTCGCTGCGGCTTGTTTTTTCCCTTTGTACCAGGGTGGGGATCAATACATTTTCGAGCAGGGTGCACTGGGGCAGTAAGTGGTGGAACTGGAACACAAAGCCGATCTGCCGGTTCCTGTAATGATCAATCGCCCGGCTTGAATAGCCGGTAATATCTTCCCCCCGGAACAGCACACGGCCCTCATCCGGACTATCCAGTCCGCCCACCAGGTTCAGCAGGGTGGTCTTGCCCGAACCGGAGGGCCCGAGGATGGCGATTCGCTCTCCCTCCTCCACCTGCAGGGAAAGATCCTTCAGCACCGGACGAAAGCTTAAATCGCCCGGGTTGCCGAAGCCCTTATGCAAATTCTCTAGGGATAGTAGCCTCATCAGATCTCTGTTTTAATTGTTCTCAGTATGGGTGCCGTTGTCCTTATGGGTGCTGCTGTCCTTATGGGCAGTGATGGCACTCTGGTAGACCTCCACCATTCTTTCAGCCTGGATATCAATATGGAAGTGCTTCTCCACTCCTGCTTTACCTGCGCTGCTTAAACGATCCAGTTCTTTGGGGTCCGATAAGAGTTTCTCCAGGGCCAGGGCCAGTGCTTCAGGCGTGTTCTCCTTATAAATCACGCCCCCGTCCGTAAGTTCTACAATCTCAGGGAAAGCTCCCAGGGCCGGCTGCACCACGGGAATTCCGGAAGCCATACACTCCAGCAGGTAGATGCCAAAGGCTTCTCCATTGCGAACAGGCACCGATACCACTGCTACCTTTTCCAGGTATTCCCGGAGCCCCTCTTCTTCAAAGTCCTCATGAAATTCCACCTGCTTCTGGAGACCGTTCTCCCTGAGCCGGCTCCGTATATCGCTCAGGAATTTTTTATCATCTCCCGTAGACCCTCCGGTAAGCACCAGGTTCACGTCCTCAAAGCCCTCCTTCTTTTTAAGCAGAATAAAGGCGTCCACCAGGATATCCAGACCATTGCTGTGACACATGCGTGACACATACCCGATGTTCCGTTTTTTCTCTCCGGCAGCTTTGAAGGTGTAGTCGGCCGGGTCCACCCCGATATGTACCGAAGCTACTTTTTCCTGAGGCAAAGACATTTTCTCCTTCATCACCCCGGCGTAGAAGTCGCTGACTGAAATGAATTTTGCCACATGGTCTGCCTTCTTCGACATCAGTTTCCAGACACTCTCGGCTGCCGAGGGCTTCATCACATCGACCCAGACATCTTCATCCTGCAGGGAGCAAATCACCGGGACCTGCATGCGTTCACCCAGCTGGTGTGCCAGTCCAAGCAAGAGGGCATTGGAAAGGTGGATCACGTCGGGATCGCAGTTCTCCACGATCCAGTCAACCATCTTCTGCAATTCTTCCTTCTGCTGCCCCTCCTCACCAAGCAACATGGAAATGGTCATCTCTTCCAGTCCCTTGGCCCGGGTGGAACCGGCAAATTTAGAGGCCAGCTTCAACATGGGTTTGGAGTTCAGGGCCCGGTCCACCCAGCCCGGGGCTTTTCTGAATATGGGAAATTGCTGCTTCAGATAGATGCTGATGGCTCCGTAAAATACCGGGATCTCCCTGCTCAGATCATGCTCATCGGCAAAAAGTGGCAGATACATGGGTAGCTTCCTCACCATATGATCCGATTTCCGCATGGCCTCCACGTACTTGGAGTCGCGCAGACAATTTCCGCAGTAAAAGCTTCCCCCCGAACCGGGGATAATATGCATTATATTCATTTTATTTCCTTTCTATTTCTTTCCAAAACAATACAAACGGCCATCATCGCCCGGCACATAGATCCGGTTGTTCACCACGGCCGGATTGGCATACACAGAAGTCCCCAGTTCATAGGTCCAGGAGAGTTTTCCATTCCTCCGATCCAATAAAAACAGGTCGCCCCGCATGCTTGCAACCAGCACTTTATTCCCGATCACAACAGGAGATGCATCCACCGGGCCACCCGTGTTATACTTCCAAACCAGTTTTCCACTCTGTTTGTTCAGACAATACACAAATTTATCCCGGTTCCCGATGTAAACATGATCTCCGTATATGGCCGGGGACCCGATAAAGGCCTCATAGGCTTCCTTGTTCTGAAATGCCCAGTCCACCTTTTTACCGAGCAGGTCCACCGACATAAAGAAACCATCATAGTCGCCCACATAAGCATGGTCGCCATCAATTCCGGCCGAAGAGGCCACATAGGTAGAAACAGAGGTACTTGAACGCACCTTCCCGGTAATGGCGTCCACCATATGGAGAAAGCCGTCACATCCCCCGAACACGGCCATCCCGCTGTAGAGGGCACAGGTTCCATTGATGAAATTATCGGTCTCATACTTCCACAGACCTTTGCCGGTGGCCGGATCGACCCCGTGCAGGTAGTAGTCGTAACTACCCACCAGCAGGACACTCTTGTTTCCCTTTTTATAGAAAGCAGGAGAACCCATGATCATATTGTCGGTCTGGTAGGTCCATTTGATGGCACCCGATTGCAGATCGACGGCATAAAGTTTACCATCCAGGTTCCCCACATAGACCACTCCGTCCACAATCAGTGCCGGAGCTTCGATGCTGTACTCGGTATTGATTTTCCATTTCAGGGTGCCGTCGCTTTTAATGCCAAATAAGGAGCCGTCCAGGGTGCCCACCACCACCATCCCATTACAGGCCACCGGAGCGGCTTTGATCGCATCCTGGGTATTGAAGTTCCATAGCATAACAGGTTTCCCGGGCATGGAGGCAGAGCTAACTCCATTGAGCCTGGAATCGCCCCTGAAATTACCCCAGCAGTTGGCAGTCTGCGCCTTAAGTGTGGCATGCGAAGCCGAAACAATCATAAGTGCCAGTAAAAGCCTGATAAAGATGTGTGTGTGTTTCATGTTTACATTCCTGTTTGCCTTATGTAAATCTGCTGACCTATGCTATCCCTGTTCTGCTTTTCGGCTGATTGCCCCGGTGGGACATGCATCGGCCACCTCCAGCGCCACCTTTTTCAGTCCCTCTGCCATGCTTTCATTGAAGGGAATCCCAATGACCACATCAAAGCCCCTGCCAATAAAAGTAAATCCGAAATCTTCTTTGTATTGAGCTGTAAGCCTGACACAGATCCCGCATTTAATGCATTTGGAAGGTTCATAGATCACTTCATCGTGTTGGGCCTGCTTGGTGCAGAGTTGCCTTTCTTCCGATCTGAAGCGTTTCTGATCGGCGCCATAGGCATCCGAGTACAGCCGGAGCTTACAGCTATGCATGTCGCGGCAGTCGCAATGCAGACAGCGCGCAGCCTCCTCCATCACCTGCTCCTTCGACAGACCCTCTTCCTTCCTGGCCGGTTCCAGGCGATCTCCCTCCACCGATTCCTTGAGATATTCTGCATATTCAGCCGGAGCCAGCTTCCCAAAGCGGGAGTTAAACAGAAAACGCTCTCCCCGGACTGCCTGTCCCCTTAAAAACTGGTCCACACTGAAGGCTGCCTCCTTGCCCTGCCCAAGGGCCCGGATGGCCATCTTGGAAGGCTTCAGTGCGCTTCCCACTACAAACACCTTGCTGTCGCCCACGCGGTAGGTGTTTCCATCGGCCTCCACTCCTTTGGGATGCATGGGCAAGCCCCATTCTCTTACACCACTTTCGCCCTTGCCTGTGGCCACCACAAGAGCGTCGCTGTTCTTCTGCAATGCTGCGAATCCTTGCCTATCCACGGCCGAACCCAGGCTGAATTCCACTCCCAGGGCAGCGATCTGATCGATCTCCTGCTGCCTGACTTTCGCGGGTAGCTCCTCTTCACTTACTTCTTTACACAAACTGCCCCCTGCCATGCTGTTGCGATCAATCACCCGGCAGCGGTGTCCCTGCAGGGCCAGGTGGTAGGCCGCTGCCAGTCCGGCCGGACCCGCACCAATGATGGTGACCTTCCTGCCACTGTCCTTCGCCAGCTCCGGTTTCCAGGAAGTTTCCCGGGCCAGATCCTCATCTCCGGCAAAGCGCTTCAGCAGACAGATGGAGACCGGCTCATCGATGGATTTCCGCCGACAGGCGCCTTCACAGGGGGCCGGACAGATCCGGCCAAGGATGGATGGAAGTGCTATATCCTTTTTGACAATTTCCAGGGCCTCCTTAAATTTCCCGGCAGCCAGCAGGCGATTCATCAGTGGGATGTCCATATGGGCCGGACAAGTCACCTGGCAGGGAGCTTCACAATCTCCCACATGTTCACTGAGCAACAGCTCCAGTGCGCTCTTCCGTGCCTCCCTCACCTCATCGTCCATGCTGATGATATCCATGCCCTCCACGGCCTCCAGGGAACAGGACGGAAGAATCTTCCCGCTCTTCCGGTCCTTTACCACGCAAACCATGCACGAGGTAAAGCGTTCAGCATCTTTCAGGTAGCACATGGATGGCACCTCAATGCCCATGTCACGGATCACCTCCATCACCACGCTGCCTTCAGCAACTTCCAGCTCCCTCTTATCTATCTTAATCTTAACCACAATATCTGTCTAACATTCTAAGCTCTAAATCACTAAGTTCTTAAGCAATAGCCCACTAAGTTATTACTAACTATTTAACAATCACCGCATTCTCGGGACATACCTGCCTGCAGCCATCGCACTGGATACATAATTCATTGTCCACCTCATGCTTCTCATGGGGTTTAAAAGCAATGGCATCCACCGGGCAGTCCTGCGCACAGAGGGTACATCCGATGCAATCGTCTGTAATTTCATACCTGATCAGGGCCTTGCATTTCCCGGCCGGACACGCTCCCCGGATATGTGCCTCGTACTCTTCCCTGAAATAATGGAGTGTGGAAAGAACAGGGTTGGGTGCTGTTCCACAGAGGGCGCAGAGACTCCCCTTTTTGGTCCAGTTGGCCAGGTCCTCCAGGTTCTCCAGGTCCTTTTCAGTGCCCTTGCCCTCGGTAATCTTTTCCAGGATCTCCAGCATCCGCTTGGTTCCAATGCGTCCGAAGCTGCACTTCCCGCAGGACTCATTCTGGGTAAAGGTCAGAAAGTAACGGGCAATATCCACCATGCAATCGGCATCGTCCAGAACGACCAGTCCCCCGCTCCCCATCATGGCTCCAACCTCTTTCAGCGATTCAAAATCAATGGGTGTATCCGCCTTCCACGAGGGAACACATCCACCGGATGGTCCTCCGATCTGCACCGCCTTAAACTCCCGTCCGCCGGCCACCCCGCCTCCAATTTCCATCACCACCTCCCGGATGCTCATTCCCATGGGCACCTCGATGAGTCCGCCCCGCGCCACCTTCCCGGCCAGCGCAAAAACTTTGGTCCCCCGTGAAGACTCCGTCCCTACATTATTAAAGGCAGCTGCCCCGTTCTTCATGATGTAGGATATCTGGGCAAAGGTCTCTGTATTGTTGATCAGTGTGGGCGCTCCCCACAAGCCTTTTACCGCAGGATAAGGAGGCCTGATCCTGGGGAATCCGCGCTTTCCTTCAATGGATTCCATCAGCGCGGTCTCCTCGCCACAAACAAAGGCTCCCGCACCCTGGTAAACGCTCAGGTCGAAATCAAATCCGCTTCCCAGGATATCCTTGCCCAGGTAGCCCTGCTCCCTGCAGATATCCAGCGCCTGAAGAATTCTTGTGACGGCCAGTGGATATTCGGCCCTTATATAAAGGATCCCTTCCCTGGCTCCGATGGCATAGCCTGCGGCCACCATCCCCTCAATGATGCGGTAAGGATAGGACTCCAGCAACATCCGGTCCATAAAGGCACCCGGATCGCCCTCGTCGCCATTGCAAATAATATATTTTACATCGCCGGGCTGTTCGGCCACCAGCTTCCATTTGCTTCCGGATGGAAAACCACCCCCCCCGCGCCCGCGCATTCCACTCTCCACGATCTCCTCCACCACCTGCTCCGGTTTCATTTCCTTCAACACGCGTGCCAGGCCCTTAAATCCATCCCGTCTCTTGTACTCTTCCACATCGATGGGATTGATGATCCCCCGGAATTCGGTGGCCATGGGAATTTGCTTGTCCAGGAAAAGCGAGACATGCTTCTCCCTCACATCCAGGGCATAGCGGTCCACTCCCTCCCAACGGCTATCGTCCCTGATGGTATCGGCTGCATTCAAAATTTTGTTGGAGATTCGTTTCAGCAGTCCCTGAGGCTGAAAGTGCTCCTGCACGATCTGTTCCACATCGGCCGCCTTCACCTTGGAGTAAAGTGTTGCTTCCCCGTCGGAAGGGACCACCTCCACCAGGGGGACCTGGTGACACATGCCCACGCAACCCACATGTTTCAGCTTAACATTCAAATGGTTCCGCTCGATGGTGTCCTGTACGGCATCCCGGATCTCGTCGCTGCCGCTGGCCACACAACAGGAACCCAGTCCGATCCGGATTTCACCCTTGACCTCGCTGCCATCGGCATATCTGAATTTTTTCTTTCCCGAATCACCTTTCTGGCTCTCAAAATCGGCCAGTACCGATGCGATCTGGGAGGTGCTGACGTGCCCGTAGGTCACTTCGTCGATCTGCACCACCGGGGCCAGGGTACAACAGCCCAGACAATTGACTTTCTCAATTGTATATGTGCCGGATTCGGTGGTATCTTCGTCCTCACCCAATCCCAGCTCTCTCTTCATGGCATCATAGACCAGTCCGGCTCCCTTCACATGACAGGCCGTCCCCACGCATACCTTGATCATGTGCTGACCAGCCGGGGTGAACCTGAACTGGGAATAGAAGCTTGCCACTCCCACAATCTGCGCAGGTGTAATCTCCGAGATCTCACATACCCGGCGAAGGGCCTCTTCAGGAAGGTAGTTGTACTTCTCCTGGATGGCCTGCAATACCGGGATCACAGCTTTCTGCGTTCCTCCCGCCTGCTGCACTATGGCATCTATATCTTTTAATTCAATATCCACTAGTTTCCTATGCAATAAAGATTCTCTTCCCCCCTGATGTAAATCATTCCATCGGCCATGGCCGGTACGGCATAGCCCCCTTCGCCCAGTGCCGGTTGGGCAATAACAGTCCCCGAAGCATCTGCTTTAAGAATGTGAGTCACACCTCCCATATCCAGAATATACAGCTTTCCGTCTGCGATAATGGGCGAGGAGTAAAATCCATCGTTAAATTCTTTCTCAAATTTCTTTTCCCCGGTAAGTGCATCGTAACAGACCAGCACTCCATAGCTTGTGGCTGTGAAGAGAAGCCCGTTGTAGGCAACCGGACTCGATGCTTCGGCCAGGTACTCATCGTTCTCCCAGGTATATTCTGCTCCTGCTTCGGGCTTGATGGCCACCAGCCGGGCATACTCGTTGGTAGCATAGACCAGTCCGCTGCCATAAGCAACAGAGGCCCCCACCTCTCCCATCATGGCCTCCACCTTCCACAGCTCGGCACCTGTTTCCAGGTCATGTCCCGATACATAGGGATCGGCAGTGGTGAGCACCTGGATCTTTCCATTCACTTCTGCCAGGACCGGTGAGGCCCATGAAATGCGCACCGGGCGCTCCACATCCCAGATGGTTTCCCCGGTAGCAGTGTCCAGCGCCAGCATGCGACCACTTGTACTGGTATCGTACTGAACCACCACCTTATTCCCCCATACCTGAAGCGAGGAGGAGTGTCCGTAATGGTTCCTGGGGACTCCCAGGTTCCGGCCCCAGACCTTGTTGCCTTCCATGTCAAAGGCGATCACATCGCCGGTGGCAAAGATGGCATATACCCTGTTGCCATCCACCGCCATGGTCGGGGCTGCCAGCCCGGTATCTTCGGTTGTCCTGGGCGGTGATGCAGGAGATCCGGGTATATCTGTGACATCTTTCTCCCAAAGGAGCTGTCCGGTATGCCGGTTATAACAGCTTACCACCCTGGCCTGCTCGTCACCGCCTGAAATAAATATCTGATCCCCCCAGATCACAGGTGAGCTAAAACCATGTTTTGAAAATGCCACCTTCCATTTGATATTTTCACCGGTGGCACCGTTCCATGCAACCGGAATATTCTTGTGCTCCGAAACACCCTGCCCCATGTATCCCCTGAAGGTGGCATGGTTCTTTTTGAAATCTTCCCTGCTGAAAGCAAGCCGGGCAGCAGCAGGCTCTTGCCGGGCCGTCTGTGTGTCGGCTCTTGTTTCGCCGCTGGTTTCACCAACAGCCTCCTGCTCTCCTGCGACAGCTTGCTGTGTTTCGCTTGAATCAGCCGGGGCTCCTTCAGGGGGGGCTTCGGCGCTTTCCACGGGGAATACATCGATTACCTCCACATCGCTGGGCTCCTGATCACTAACTACTGTACTACCCATCTCCTGGTACTCCTTCAGGTAATCGTTGGTCAGGAAAGCAGCCACCAGGGAGAGACCAAGAATCAGGCCTCCTGTCATCATCAGCCAGTACTGGGAATTGGCCCGGGCCCTCAACAATTCTTCACTTAGCTCTTCAGGCTCTTCGATCCGGGCCCTCAGGTCGGTATAGACTTTAAGCGAGACCGCCAGGATGATCCCACCGATCAATAGCAGCCAGGTTCCTGTTTTCACCTGCCAGCGGCTTGTAAAGTAGGCCTTCCGGGCCAGCAGGTCAAAGCTGCGGATCTCCTCCTTCAATTCTTCATTTCCCGGTTCACTGGACAGGCGCTCCACCAATACTTCGATGGTCTTGCTCTCCAGTGGTTCATTTTGCTTCATGTGCCAGAAATTCAGAAGCAGAAGCAGGGCCACCACCCCGCAAAAGATTCCGGAAATCAGTGCGGCTCTCCGGGCCAGCTTAACTTTCTGTTCATGATCCATATTGTTCATCATGCTTTTAACTTTCAATATTCGACTTGTGATGTTCCACCGGACAGTAATCCATGCATCTGCCACATGAGAAACAATCGCCCTTATGCGGCTCGTAATCTTCCCGGCGCCGGAAAACCACCTGGTTCATCAGGGTAATACCCAGGGCCAGCCCCACAAATCCGCCCATGACCATGCCTCCTTTTCTGAACTTCTCCCTGATTACTGCGGCCTCGTCCACCAGCTGCTCAAAGGTTTCTCCGGATTCCAGGAAGGCCTGGATATCCAGGTTCTCCTCGTCCTCTTTCAGTTCCGGATTGCTTATCATCAGCTCGGCCAGGTATACATCGGGATGGACGCGACTCATAAAGATATGCGACTTCGCCCCGATAAATCCACCAGCCAGGCTGAGCAGGGGAATCAATGCGATATAGAGGATGAATCGTCTCAGGTTCTTCCGGGAGACTTCAGGGGTTCTGTAACTCTGCTCCACCGGCACTTCAATGGCGTCGAAGGGACAGGAGTTCTCACAGAGTTTGCACTTTATACACTCCGATGGGGTGATGCTCAGGTGCCATTTTGAAAACTTTGACATCCATCCCAGCAATACGCCATAGGGGCAGAAAATACGACAGTAGGGCCTGGCATAAAACATCCCGAGGAAGAGAAAGGTGATGCCCAGAAAGATCATCAGGAAGGGTCCGTCCATCCGGAAGAGCCCGACAAAGGGATCGTAACGGCAGATTATAAAATCACTGCCCGTTGCTGCAAACAGGACCGAAAGTGCCAGGTAGATCACGGGGATAAATCCCAGGGTCTTCCGGATCCAGCTTGGAATTGAAATGGGATGTATCACCAGGAGGTCCTGGATGGCTCCCAATGGACAGGCTGATGCGCAGAACACCCGCCCGAAAAAGAGGGCAAAGAGCAGCGGTAATATAAAAAAAAGCAGGGCGGTGATGGAAATGGCATAGCCCGAATCAAAGATGGAGAGGGCCACATTCTGGATGGCCCCGATGGAACAGATGCAGCCATCGCGATAGAATCCAAAGTAGATCAGAGAAAAAACAGAGAGCCAGAGCAGACCCCTCCGGGATCGTTTCTTAATGGCCAGCCAGGAGGCCAGGGAAAGAACCGCCAGCAGTACCAGCACATCAAAATATTCCAGAGCCATGGCCCTGGGCTCAGGAGTGGTAGGGTCGGGCTGCATGTAGCCCGATTCAAATTCAGGCTTAGGGAAACGTTGCTGGGCATGCAGGTAGCTGCCCGTAAGTACCAGCAGCAGAAAAAGAAAAAGAGCAATGCGGGGTGTTTTTTTGATCATATCATCCTTCCTCCTCACTGGTAAAGTCACCTTTAATAATATAGGGCTCGCTGACGGGCTTCCTGCTGATGGCATCTGAAGGACACATGCTGGCTATGGAGCACTGGTTGCAGTTAAGACAGAGGTCATGACGGATCTGCAGGTGCAGGGAGCCGTTTCCAAAGGCCGAACAACCCTTCACGCATTTTGCACAACCAATACATAGCTCCTCATCAATAATGTATTCGAAGTAGGGCTCTTCAATAAACCTGCGCTGGATGGCTGCAGTGGGACAAAGCTGGTTCTCGGCGCCCGTTTCCAGTTTTGCTCCCGGTTTAAAGTAGCCCCCGCAGAGATCGCAGTAACCGCAGAGGTCATAGGCATGAACACACTTAACAGCCGATTCCGCCCGCACACATTCGGTGGCACAGCGCCCGCACTGGGTACACTTAAAGGGATCGATCTGCCAGACATAGTCCTTTCCAGATGCGGAACGCTTCAGCGAAAATGCTGCCGTTCCCACCACAGAGACTCCCAGAGCAAGCCTGACGCCATTGTTAATGAAGTCCCGCCGCTTATAAGCTTTCGCTTTACTTTGATCCTTCTTATCCATGATTACGTTCTGTTTCAGCCTCGGGCAAACGGCAGTCTGACAGTTTCCTGCAGCTTCTGCACATAAAATCCTCCGTACATGTGTTCCCCCGAACCACCTGGCGGCGTGATACCAGCACCCCGCTTACGATGGCCAGAGCTCCGAGCAGGAAGGTCCTGCCTGATTTATCTATGAAGTTTCGCCTGTTCATTCTTTTGTCTCTAAGGGTTCAAAAACCCGCACCATATCTTTATCAAAATCAAGTGCGTAGATCACATTATTCTCATCGGCACACACCTCCGGGGCTTTCCCCTCCTCCTCCTTAAACAGATCGGGTGAGGCCACAACACTCTTTAATACTCCACTCTCGTCGTATATCTTTATGCGCACCAGTCCCTTTTCACTGGTGACAAAAGAGCCATCTTCCAGGGTGGTGATACGTGCCGGGTTGCAACAACCCAGGAAGCCATCAATTTCAAAGGACATGTTTTCCCAGAATCCACGCATGCGGCCATCGTCGCTATAATTCTCCACGGCATGCTTGCCCGGATTGACCACCCATAATTCCCCAAAACTGTTCACAGCAAGATCGAAATTGGCACTTGGTACGATGAAACCGTGTCCGGCTTCGGATTCGGCCTTTCCTTCAAATTCTCCGGTCTGCTCACCCTCCCTGTTGAAAATCACAATCCTCCGGTTTCCTGCATCAGCCACATAAATACGATCTTCTTTGATGGCCAGATTGGTTAATACAGTGCGTTCACCCAGATCATCCCACCGCTGCAGGAGCTCTCCTGCATGGTTGTATTTGGCCACAAAGCTGCCAAAACCCACAAAAATGTGCTGATCATCCACTTCCAGACAGGTGGCCCCGGGAAGGATCTCGAGCATGGTAGCCTGGGTTCCGTCCAGGGGCAATACAACCAGGGAAGAGTTTCCCGAGATGTAAAGGATATTCTTATGGTAGCTCATATCGGAGGCAATCAGCAGGCCCAGTGAAAAATTCCGCGTCTCCTTATGTGAGATCAGCTCCGCATCAACCACCCTGTACTGATCCACTTCCAGCGCATAGGGATTCTCCCCCCTCCTGTCGGGACGGTTCCCCATGAAATCCACGATAATCACTCCCAGGATGATCACTACGACCACAAGTACCACTATTGTCAGACCTCTTTTCTTCATAACCCTGCTTCTTTAAGCTTCGTTTACTGTCGATCCACAGCCATATCCAGGCAAACCATTGTTTTGGAGTCGCGCATCACCAGGTAGCCATCGGCAATGGCCAGCGGCCCCCAGGCATCGTGGCCCTCCAGAATCCTGTAACTATCCAGCTCCAGGTACTCCCTTGTACTGGGCCTTACAATTGTAAGCGTTGCATCGTCACTGACGATGAAGAGTTTGTTATCGGCAATCATATAAGGACCCAGACCAAAACGCTTGTCCTGTCCGCTGGACCAGATCACCTGTTTAAAATTATCGGGATGAACGCAAATCAGCTGGTTCCTGAGCGGACCGGCATCCTTGGGAAGGATCCCCAGAAGATGACCATTGAACTCCACAGGGGTTTGCTGCTCACAGGCCAGTCCCTCCTTAGGCGTATATTCCTCCAGTACTTCCACTCCAAAGACTCCACCGCTTGCGGATAACTGCAAGACCATGGCACCGGCCCCGTAGCCCGCGGTCAGGAAAATTTTTCCATCGGGCATGCAAACCGGTGTAGGTGCCACCACCTGGTGATTCCAGGCAGCTGTCTCCCAGAGGATCGTGCCTGCATCGGGTCCATCTGCGGCCACTGCAAACACTCCGCCATAGGCGCTGTAGACATACATCTCTCGTCCACCAAATTCAAAGGGGATCACCGAGGAATGCGACATCTGCCATTTGCGTGGATTGGGAGTTTCCCACAGCACTTCACCCGTTTCCATATCCAGGGCCACCATCAGGGTGGAGCCTCCTGTGGCAATAATTGCTTTCCCTTCATGTACCAGGGGACACTGGCCCGTATACCAGAGCGGGATCTCCGATCCATATTCCTTCTCCACGTTCAATCCCCAGATAAATGTACCGTCGCTGCGGTTCACGCACATCACGTGACTGCGGGGCCCAATGGTAAGAATGTGATCCTCTGTTACTGCAGGAACCGTACGTGACATGCCGTGGTTCCTTTTCAGATTGATCTTGTATCCGCGTACCCAGAGCTCCTCGCCCGTCTCCAGTGCGTAGGCCCTAAGGAGATCGGCCCGTTCCTCCTCGTCATAATCCATGACATAAACGCATCCCTTATAGATGGCTGCACCGGCATGTCCCTCCCCCAGGGCCACGGTCCACTTCACCACGGGACCTCCTTCGGGAAATTCATCGATCAGGGGGACCGGCGAGCGACTCAGGTTGTCGAAATGCTCCCCGCGAAACCGGGGCCAGGTCTCTGTCAGATTGCTTTCAAAACGGGTATAGGTCTCCCCGAAGCCGCCAATGTCAATATCGGCCACCACGGCACCTTCGCCCCTGTTATCGAGTCCGGGCTGAGTGCTTGCAAAATCCCGAACCGGATCTTTGACGAGCCACCAGCCCAGGGAGATCGCCCCCGCCAGGACCAGCAATGCGGTCACTATATTTATCCTGCTTATTTTCAAGCCTCTATATCATATATATATAGTACTTCACCATGCCTCACAAATAACTTCTTATTGAAGAAGGCCATATGCGCCCAGTAGGGTCCCGACCTGCTTTCCAGCCGAAAGGAAGAGATCAGTTTAAAACTTTCGGGCGAAGGCTCCAGAAGTCCGATATGCCCCTGTTTTTCTTCAAAAATATAAAGCAAGCCATCGGCATAGATAATGGAACCCTTGTTATGCCACTTCTCCTCCCACATTTTCTTCCCGGTCTCCCACTCCTGGCAAACCCAGTTCCCGTTTCCATTATTGATCCAGTTTGCACCATAGAGATATCCATCCTGGAGCACCAGCCCGCCATGATGCACATCCAGATCGCCATTGTGCCATTTTACCTCTGCCGATTTCCCGTCGTCCGAAAGTTTCAGCATCACTCCCTGTGCATCGTAGCCAGAGGTTGTATAGATCTCCCCATTATGATAAAGGGGTGTATTGGTATTGTTCCTGCGACCACCAAATCCATATTCGGTAGTCAGATCAACACTCCAGTAGATCTCCCCGCTTTCGGGATCCACTGCCAGAATATCCTCGCTGGAGTGGATCAGGACCATCCGGGTTCCATTGTGCTCAACCAGCAAGGGTGAAACATATGATCTGACGCCCCCTGTGGGTTCAGATTTCCACAGCAGGGAGCCATCCTTTTTATCAAGGGCCACCACAGCCGTTTGTCCCCCGGTTGGAGAAGATATGACCGCCTTATGGGTCAGCAACAGGGATTCTGTCATTCCCCAGCGATGAAATTCGCCTTCAAACTCCTCATGGGTATTCTTTTGCCAGATGATCTCTCCCGTTTCTGTATCCATGCAGACCACCGTTCCCAGTCCGCCCATTATGTAAATGCGCCCGTCTTCAATGGTGGGTGTGCTCCTGGTTTCAGGAAAGGACCGGTCCCAGGCGGTCCCATAAGTGGTTTCCCACAGGATGTTCCCATCCATATCCAACTTGGTCAGCACATCACTGACATCCCTCTTCCCGCTGATATAGATCATCTCGTCCACCACCACGGGTGAAGAATAACCATTGCCAAGTCCCTCCTTTTTCAAGAGCAGTTCCGGACCATCCTCCGGCCAGCTCTTCAACAGGCCCGTATCGGGATACTTCCCATCCCTGTCCGGTCCGCGCCACTGCCCGTCCTGCGCCTGCAGCTCCACCCCTGTCGATAAGAATACCGCGGTACATATCGTCACAAAAGCCACTAAATATCTTTCTTTCTTCATCTTCATCTTTTTCATCTATAAATTCACTACGCTGATAACAACTTCCTATCTGTATCCCTTCTTTGACTCATAACTCTCAGGAACGTTTAATCTTATAGGCAATCAAAACATCACCATGTCGTACCAGTAAGACCTGGTTATAAATTGTTGGCCGTGCCCAGTAAGGGCCAGAACCTTCGCTTATTTGAAAGGTACTGACCAGCCTGAATTCTTCGGGATCAGGCTTCACCAGCGCCATATGGCCCCGCTTCTCCTCGTTAATATAAAGCATGCCGTCGGCATAAATAATGGGGCCTTTGTTATGAAAATCCGCAACCCATTTGATTTCCCCGGTATCCCAGTTCATGCAAACCCATTTACCTGTATTCCGTCCGGTAAAATTGGATCCGTACAGAAACCCATCCACCAGCACAACTCCCATGTTCTGGTTATCAAAGGTGCGGTCCTTGTATTTCTCGGAAACCGATTTTCCATCGGGGGCAATCTCCAGCATCACGGAAGGTACCTCCCAGCCATTGGAGATCCACAAGCAGGAGTCCTTATAGATGGGGGTATTGGTAAATATGGTGGTGTTCTCATTCTTTTCACTGAGGAAGTTGTAATGGTAATCCCAGAGGATCTTCCCTTCTTCGGGATCCACACCAATCAAATGGGTCTGTGTGGCGGCGATCACATACTCCTTTCCACAATGTTCGATCAGGAGCGGGGACATATTGGAACGGGCTGCTCCAATGGATTCGGACTTCCAGATCAGATCGCCGGTCATTTTATCCAGGGCAATCACATGGGTACTTTCACCCCCCGGGGTCGTAATGACCTTGTCGCCCACCAGCAGTACCGATTCGGATACACCAAACATATCCCAGCGAGAATCGTACTCCTCATGAATATCAACACTCCAGATCACCTCACCTGTTTTTGCATGAAAGCAAACCATCAGGTCCTTTCCGGATAAGACATACACCCGGTCTCCCTCCACCGTGGGGGTCCCCCTTGTTTCCGGGAAAGACTGGTCCCAGCAGGGACCAATGGATTTCTGCCACACTATCTCACCCCCCAGGTCCATGGCGGTCAGGTACTCATATGAATCTTTGATCCCGGTGACATAAATCATCTCGCCGGTGGCTACTGCCGAGGAATACCCCCTGCCCAGGCCCTTTGTAACAAATAATACTTCAGGTCCGTCTTCGGGCCATTCTTTCAGCAGCATGGTGTCGTTATAGATCCCGTCCCTGTTCGGTCCCCGCCATTGCACATCCTGGGCTCTGAGTTCCGCCCCAAATGCAATCAACAATAAAAAAAGCAATAAGTAACCAGCTTTCCTCATACCTCTTATCCGATAAACTATTTAACCTTATAGGCAACCAACGCCCTGCCGTGCCTGACATAGAGTACACCATCGTAGATAACAGGGTGGGCCCAGTGCTGTTCCGAACCCTTGGTCACCTTGGTTTGGCTGATCACTTTGAATCCAGATGGGTCGGGAGTGACCAGGGCCAACTCACCACGCTGACTGTAGCAGTAGAGCAGTCCGTCGGCATAAATCACCACCCCGTGGCCAATTTCACGGGAAGTGTAGAGCTCCTTACCGGTATCCCAGTCGTAACAGACCCAGAGCCTGCTGTCTCCTGAGCCATAGATATAACCATCCACCAGCACGGCGCCTCCCATGCGGCTATCCATGTTTTTATGCGTCCAGATCCGCTTGGCAGAATTTCCGTCAGGGGACAGTTCCAGCATTCCTCCCCCGGAGCCGTAGCCACTGAGGTAGAACAATTTTCCTTCATGGTACAGAGGCGTATTGGGATGAACCGCATACTCATTGGGATGATACTGGCTCCAGAGCATTTTGCCTGTGGTGGCATCAAATCCCATCAGGTAGGATTCTGAATGGGTAGCAAGCATCTTCCTTCCATTATGGACAAACAAGAGGGGGGTGCAATAGGCAGTCAGCTCTCCTTTGCCGGGAGAACTCCAGATCAAATCGCCCGTATGCCGGTCCAGCGCCACAAGATTATTCTTTTTCCCTCCCGGAGTTATATAGATAAGCTTTCCGTCAACCACCGGGGTTTCATTCATTCCCCACTGAATAACTGAACCCCCAAAATCTTTGGACAGGACTTTACTCCAGATGATATTGCCCGATTCTTTATCAAAACAACACAACTTTCCCTGACCGCTCAACAGGTAAATCTTATCGCCCGCGATGGTGGGTGTACCCCTTGTGCCATACCAGCTCTCGTAGAATTCCTGGCCATATTCCTTTTTGTAAATCAGGGTCCCCTTCAGATCGAATTTAAACAAGTAACCCGTTTCACCTATCATGCCCGTGGTATAGACAAAGCCCTGATCCACGATGGCAGAGGAATGACCCTGCCCCAGCTCTTCAAAGGACCAGAGTATCTCCGGACCCCCGGCAGGCCACTGCTTTAATAATCCGGATTCGGGATAATGGCCATCGCCACTGGGACCTCTCCAGATGGTAGCTTCCTGGGCAAATACACCAGAACACAGGATGCTTATCGCGATAAAACTGATTAATTTTCTCATTTCCTTACATTTAAGTCACAATTCCTGTATATCGCCCTAAAAATAGTACTATTCACTCTGAATCAACTGTGCCGGAAGCCATTCCGTATTTATTCAGAATGAGTCTAAGTTTGAGGTGTTGATTAAAGCTAACTTATTATTTTTCTGACATTTATAAATAGACCAATAATCGAAACTCCCTCCAATTATGCGCCTCTGCTGTAACTCACTTGCATTATAAGCGTATATTATTATAAATTTGGCTTTTAAATAAAAATCATAATAAGAGCCGGATTACCCAATAATCACTTATTTAAATCGGAATGACGGATAAGACACATTATGCTGTGATCGCAGGAGAACTTGCTCCTGGCTCCAGGGTATCCGACGAACAATTCAGTAAGATTCCTGACCTGATCAGGGCATCTTTCCAGGCGGTAAATCGCCTGGTCCCGGAGGAGAGTAAACTAAAATATGAAATCATCAGAATGGATGAATTCCTCGCCCTTTCTGAATCTCCTGTACACTCCATGCGCTCGGTGATCATGCTATTCAGTGCCTTTCGCTTTCTCTCATACAAAGAGCTTTCTGAGCGCCTGGAGCTAAGGATATGTGAGGGAATCGGTCCCGTTGAATTTGCCCAGGAACATCTGAGAGAATCAGACGGGACAGCCTTTCGGAAGGCTGCAAAATGTATCGGGAAGATGAAACGAAACCAGCGGATTTCGATTACATCACCAGTCAAATCTCTGAATGATGAGTTTGCGCTTAGCTGCAGCTTTATGGATATTCTGATTCACGATTGGTCGGATGAACAGGCTGAGGCGATGTTTCTGAACCTGACCGGTAAAAACCAGATGGAGATCAGTCAGGCACTTGGCATTTCTCAACCTGCTGTTAACAGAAGGTTGAAGGCCGGACACTTCGATACAGTCCGCAAGTTCATTAGTCGATTTGAACAACTGCTTAATACCGGAAACCAGGAATGAAAATTATCCATTGGATCATACTGGGCCTTGTGATTTTCCTGGCAACCTGGTTCATCTATCAGACAAGGGATGTCCAGCCCAGGATCGATACCACCATTGATCTGAACTGGAGGTTCATCTTAGATGACCCGGACGGAGCCTCTGATCCCGGATACAATGACTCTGACTGGCGCTATATCTCCCTGCCTCACGACTGGATGATCGAACAACCGGTGCAGCCTTATAATCCATCGGGTACAGCAGGTGGTTTTTACCAGGGGGGAATCGGATGGTACCGGAAAACCATTGATCTTTCAGAATATGAGAATAAGGAACAGTTCTACCTGCTTTTTGAAGGGGTCATGAGAAATGCGGATCTATGGTTCAACGGAACACATCTGGGGAAACAGGCCTACGGATATTCCAGTTTCTATTATGATGTAAGCGAACTTATCCGAATGGATACCCTCAATGTAATTGCAGTAAGAACGGATTGCAGCAAGCTGCCAGTTGATCGCTGGTACTCGGGCGCAGGAATATACAGGCATGTGAGACTCATTGCAAGCAACTCGCTTCATATGCAGATCTGGGGAGAGGCTGTAAATTCGAGGATAGACAGCAGCGGCAATGCCAGCCTGGATGTAAGCCTGGAATTTAAGAATAACAGCAGGAAGAACCGGCGTTTTGAAGTCTGGTATGATATTGTCGGACCGGATGGGAAACTGGTAGCCGATGGCAAGAGCAGTGAATACATTGAACGGGAAAGCAGCGGCCGGACCAGCCGGTCCTTTACCATCGAAGAGCCCCTGCTCTGGTCGCCCGACACACCTGATCTGTATACCGTACACTGCTTCCTGATGGACAGGAACAAGAAGCTGGATCAGGTTAACATTAAACACGGGGTTCGAAGCGCTGAATTTGATCCGGACAGGGGTTTTATTCTTAACGGTGAGAAGCTGGTTCTCAAAGGAGTATGTTTGCACCACGATGGTGGGGAACTTGGTGCCGCAGTCCCCCTTGAAAGCTGGAAACGAAGATTCAGGATCCTGAAAGAACTGGGAGTCAATGCCCTGCGACTGGCCCACAATCCACATGCACCTGAGGTACTTGATCTATGCGATCGCATGGGCTTCCTGGTGATTGATGAAATGTATGATAAGTGGGAACAACCCTGGAAAGGTTCGGCAGAGGACCTGCACCTGGAGGATAGCTGGCAAAGTGATCTTTCAAACTTCATACGGCGCGACAGGAACCATGCCTCGGTCATCCTCTGGAGCCTGGGCAATGAAACCATGGAGCAGCTCTATATTCCCGGAGATGGTATTGCCTGGTATACCCGGATGAAGGAACTTGTGCATTCGATCGACTCAAGCCGGATGGTCACAGCTGCCCTTCACCCGGGCGATAACGATGGATTTTACGAGGTCCCTTCAAGCCTGATGCATGTGTCACCTGTTGTATCGTACAACTATCGGAGCGACTCATTCCGCACCTGGCATGCCCAGTATCCCGACCTGGTATTCATCGCCACAGAAACCAAAGCATACGGAACCCGGCAAAAGGAAGATTACCAGGTGATTGACTACAGCGACAACTCGTGGAGGGATATGGCTCCCTTTGTGGCCGGCCAGTTTATCTGGGCAGGCATAGACTACCTGGGCGAATCGGCTGGATGGCCCGACCGGGGATTAAGAAACGGATTGCTGGAAACCAATGGATTCATCAAACCACATGCCTGGTACATCGCATCACAATACCGTGAAGATCCCCTTGTAAAACTTACGGTTAAAGACTCCTTGCTTGCCGATTCCCTGAATCAGCGCGACAGCTGGCAACTAAGCTGGGCTGGAGCACCTCTGGTAGATCACTGGAGTTTTGCCAATGATACACGGGAAAAAGAGGTGGTCGTCTTTACCAATTGCACAAGTGTGGATATCCAACTAAATGACAAACTGATTTGTGAGCTGAACCGGAATGAATTTCCAGATGGTGTTATCAAGGCCCGGATCCCTTACAAAAGTGGAGAACTGGTGGCCCATGCCTACTATCAGGACGAGAATGGCGAGCAAATGCAGGTATCTGATACGCTCAACTCCTCATTTGCACCCTACGCCCTCGCAATGAACCCTGACCGGCAACAGGTGGGTGGGGACAATCGCATCGTGCATATTACCACAAGCGTGGTGGATAGTACCGGGGAACTGAATCCGCACAGCAGGCATATGGTTAATTACCAGCTGGACGGACCGGGCAGAATCAGGGTAATTGACAATGGTGATCTGGCAGATCAGACCCCATATGGATCCAGCTCCAGGGAAATGCGGAAAGGAAAGCAGCTCCTGGTTCTCCAGGCCGGCAGTGAACCGGGCGATCTGGTGGTAAGTGCAAATGCCGAAGGACTCAAATCCTCAAGAGTTAAGATTAAATCCAAAGATTAAATATTCAGATCATGAATAAGCGATTCGGACCCACTCTGGTATTGATCCTGATGATTTTCTTCATCCTGGTATATGCAGGCAGTCTGGTAACTGTATTTATAAAAGAAGGATTGGGGGTCTTCTGGACCCTGGTACTGTTGATAGTCCCTCTGGTGATTATTATCGCCTTGATTAGTGTATATATCGAATCAATCAAGGAGATCGACGAAGAGGAAAAGAATGATGATTTCAACCGATACTGATCTTCTTCTCCAGTATCTTTCCGTCCTTTAACCTGTAGCTTGTAGAGACATTTGAATCTGTATCCAGATCATCAAGAATAAATTCCTTCCCGGGAAATGAAGCACTTGCTTCTGTTACCTGGCTAAGCACACGATCGCTGGAGTGCATAACAATGGTCGCCGAGTAGATCTGGCCTCCCCCTGGCTTGAAAACATAATCGGTATACTGCTCCATTCCAAATGAATGATGGACATGGAGCTGAACTTCCTCTTCCAGAACTTCAACTGATTTGATACTGATTGCTCTCATGTGTATAAATTTAGTAAATTAAACACAAAAATTATCGAGATGGATAAGATGATCCCCTTCTACAATACCGAGAACATCCCCGGTCAGAAATACGAGTTGATAGGCATAGTAAAAGGCTCTATGATCCAGTCCAAGCACCTGGGAAGGGACATAGGGAACGCGCTGAAATCAGTTGTGGGCGGAGAGCTCAGGGGTTACTCGGAGATGCTTAACGAGGCCAGGGCTATGGCCACCAAAAGAATGGTGCAGGAAGCTGAAAGTGTGAATGCCGACGCCATAGTGAACATCCGGTATGCCACCAGTACAATCATGCAGGGTGCCGCAGAAATACTGGTCTATGGCACGGCAGTGAAGTTTATTTAGTGACAGGGCTATTTTGATGCCTTGATACCCACGGTGATGGTAGTGCCTTCACCGGTACTGCTTTCAACCTGCATCCACCCATTGTTGGTCTGCATAATTTCCTGACAAATTTGCAAGCCAAGTCCGGAACCTTTCTCTCCCTGGGTTCCGTCGGTGGAAACATATGATTTTGAATCAAATAATTTATTCAGATTTGCTTCAGGGATGCCTATGCCCGTGTCACGAACCGAAATCACAACCTCTCCATTCCATCTCTTGGATGAAATATAGATGCTCCCCTTTTCAGGTGTAAATTTCATGGCGTTGCTCACCAGGTTTCTGATTACAATATACAGCTGGTCCCTGTCAGCCTCCACATAGTGTTCCTCGCTCACATACACCTCGACCTTCAGCTGCTTCTCTTTCAGACCAATATTTATTAATTCAAGACTTTCATCTATGAGATCCTTCAGCTTGACCCTTACAGGTGAAGCTTTCAATTTTCCGGTCTGGGACCTCCCCCACACCAGCAGATTATCCAGCAGATTATAGGTGACCTCCGATGAACTGGCCATCATTTTTAATAATTCCTTTCGGTCGTCCTCATCGATATCGGGATTGTCGATGAGCATTTCCAGGGCCTGCAGGTTATAACCGATTGGCGCCCTTACATCGTGACCTATAATGGCAAACAAGCGGTTCCTTGCATTCATGGCCTCCACCAGGTCGCTGTTGGTCGACTCCAGCTTCTTCTTCTGACGTTCCAGTTCGGTGGATACGGATTGCAGTTCGGTGGTGCGCTCCTCGACCAGATCCTCCAGGTTGTTTTTTACCAGGCTCACCTCTTCGGCAAGCTTCTGTGCTTTCTTTTGGAGATAGTTGGACTTATCGGCAAAAATGTAAGCATAAACCAGCAGGTAAACAAACATTGTGTAATGTACGACCAGGGTCGTCTCAATTACATCAATCTCATTTAACATATCATTCAGGGTACCAAAAAACAGGATGAGCAAACCAAGAGAATAAGCCGGGGCATGGCTTCTTCCTCTGATCCAGGCCAGGATAATCACATAGAGAAAAATGATGCTGACCAGGAGGAAAAACCCAAAGAAAACGGGGAAAGAAAATGAAAAGAGACTGATGGGCGAGACCACTACGACTGCAATAAAAACTGCAGAGATCCACATGGAAATCCTGTATAATAACTGGGGAAATTCTATTGGGAAGATCGAACGGATCATCAATATAAAGAAGGGTGCAAAAAAGTAAATGTTGAGATAGTCCAGCCGTGCCGTGGTAAGTCCGTTCAGGTTCAAAGTGTCAATAACAGGGAGTTCTACGATCATCATCACCCTCAGGGCCATCAGAAAACAAAGCAGGGAGAAATAAAGCCTGTAATGCTCAGTGCGTATAAGATAAAGACCCAGGAAGTAGACACCTATGATCAGAAATGCTCCTATTAGAAAATGGCCCCTGAAGAGCTCCTTTTGTCTTGCCTCCTGCATCTGGGCCACCTTCCCAATGATAAGTCCGCCGGCTATGCCACTGACCCTGTTATCGAAGTTGGAGACCCGGATTAACATTTCGACTTCCCGGCTATTCACCGTCCCAATCATTAAAGGACGGCTGTACCTGATCACCGTCTGGTATTTGTTGACTCCCGGGAATCCCAGATAATCAATTGCTTTTCCATTCAGGAAATAACCTGAAGCAGAATAAACTTCATCAATTTTTAAGGCCAGTTCGTCCACTCTGTCAGGCAGCAAGATGCGTAGCCTGTAGGTGGCAAATCCATAACGAGTTACTTCGGGGTGTTCCTTTCTCAGATGTGTCCATGAACCAGGAACCTGAGCATAGATCATCTCCCCGCTGTCCTTCTGTACAGCAGGGTTTAACATCTGGTTCCAGTAGAATTCATACTCTCCCTTCACCTCTACAGGACCATTGGTGTTGAAGTCATAGTCGCGCAGATCCAGAACACCTTTCTCTACCTGGGGCTTGTGTTGAGCACGAAGACCCGAAAGCGTACATACAGTGAAAATAAACAGATATGTAACAGTCTGAATCCTCATGGCTAAATGATAGGATAAAGTTATGCTTTTTCTTGAATGATCGGATGTTTTTTCCGCTTAAGCAGGCCTGAAATTATCAGTGCAAGGCTAATAATAAACATCCCGGCGATGGTGATTGCCTGCGGTTGCTCCGCGGGCAAAAGCATCCAGCTGAAGATGGCTCCAAACATCGGGATCAGGAATTTCCAGAGATTCAAATCAGAAACTTTGATCCCGGGTCTTTTCAAAAGAATGAGCCAGATTGAAATAGCTATGGCTGAAAGCAGGCTTAACCAGACCAGAGAAATAAAATAAACAGGCGGCTTGGGGTTAAAATACAGGCCTTCAAAAGGAATGGAAAATAAAAAGAGTGCCGCACCACCAAGCATCATGGAGGAGGAGCTGATCACCAGGGGTGGAACCATGGCCTTTTCTCTGGCAACCAGTACATTCGAAAATCCCGAAAGCAGATTGATGCCAAGCATCAACAGGACGCCGGCCACTGCAATGTGACCCGTGGCCGATTGGGGATCCTTTCCAAAACTAACCAGTATAACACCGGCAATACCCAGCAGTATCACCAGGGTTTTGGACAGAGTCAGGCGATCGCCGGGCATAATGAAATTGGCCACCATTGCAATGAAGAGGGGTTGGGACCCAATGACAATTGCAGCCACGGCTGCCGGGATCATGTTAATGCCCGTGTAAAACATGGTATACTGTAAAAAGGTCTGCAAGAAAGCAAATAAGAGGATCAATCTCAGGTTGCCGCGAACGATACTGAAATAGCGGGGATTAAAGCGGTAAGCCACGGGAAAGACAAGCACTCCCGCAATAAAAAACCGGGTGCCTGCAAACTGCAGGGGTGTGGCATATTCCAGTCCTATCTTGACTCCCGCAAATGCAGTTGACCAGAGCAAGCATGAAATGATCGCCAGAAGTGCGGTATTGAGCCTGGAGTGCCCCATGCAATCAGGCTAGAAATCGTCCCCCAGGGCAAAAACAGGCTTACGTTTCATCCAACGTCCACGTGTGAAATCGGGAAAATCCTGAGGATCTCCATTGTTCTCTATGGACAGTTCGGACAATGGGGTAATGGCACTCCATGCGGCTGCATCATAGGCATCCAGGGGAGCCTGAAGTTTCCGCTTTACGATTTCCACAAATGCATTATCCACAAAGAAATCCATCCCACCATGGCCGCTTCCCTCGGCGTATGCACCGTGTTTTTTCCAGAGTGGATGATCATATTTCTTCAGATAAGCATCCATCTCTTCCCAGTTATGATCCGGACTTACATCCTCCACAAAGATCCTCCGGGTATGATAATCAAACTCGGTCAGACCTGCCGATCCCTGAACCCTGAAACCCAGGGAATAGGGCCGGGGCGAATTGCAGTCGTGGGTCACGATTATGGTCTCCCCGTTGGTGGTCTCTATGGTGGAAGTGATCACATCACCCTGTTTCCATTTCAGGGAAGCATTTGGATGATGAGGCCCTCCTTCCGGGTGATTTACAATGTAGCGGTTCAGACCAACAGCCTTTGTGGCACTGGAGGTCAATGTTGAAAAACGGTTGCCGCGATTAATATCGAACATGGTCGCTATGGGCCCCACGCCATGCGTGGGATAGACGTCGCCGTTTCTATGCAGCGAATGCGCGGTACGCCAGGCCGATTCGGAGATACCCTGCTCTCCGAACTCCACCCCGGAGCCATAGGCAGATTTCCCATCATTGAATTTCACACCTCGCAAATCATGCTGATATCCGCAACGTGCATGAAGCAGTTCCCCAAAGAGTCCTTCCCTGACCATCTGAAGTACAGCCATCACATCCCTGCGGTAGCATACATTCTCCAGGATCATCACAGGCACACCGGTTTCCTCGTAGGTATTGACCAGGTCCCAGCACTCTTCCAGGGTATTGGCCGCACTTACCTCCACGCCGGCATACTTCCCGGCCCGCATGGCATCGACCGACATGCGGGTATGCCAGAGCCAGGGGGTAGCTATGATGACCCCATCCATATCACTTCGCTGAAGCATCTCCTGGTAGGCATAGATATCTCCGCTGTAGGCTTCGGCCTTTTGATGGCCATGTTTGCCTATCAAAGCATGTGCTTTTTCCAGTGCATCCGGATCCAGGTCACAAATGGCCGGGACAATTACATCATCCCGCATCAGCAGGTTATTCAGGTGATTCCTGCCCCGTAATCCGACTCCAATAAAGCCGATACGTGCCTTTTCACCGGCAGCTTTCCCGAATACCGGGAAAGGAAGTGCAGCTGCTGCTCCAGCAAGAGCTCCAGCCCTGATAAAATCGCGTCGTTGCATGATCTATTTTTTTAGAGGTGATATCTTATAACTGTATTTCATGGGCTCGGCCCGGAGAACATATTCAGCATGTGTCCGCGCCCCCCAGGAGTTGTCGCCTCCCACTCCCATCTGTTTCCAGTCCACATTCAGAAAGACCTTCTCTGACTTCTCCAGATCGATGGTGTGAGCCCCATCACGCACCTCCCTGTCCAGCTGTTCCTGCGAATAGTGCAGAGCCGAAAAGTCTATGGTGGGAGATCCTGTGATCATGATGCCATTTCCCTTCCCGTCACTGAGAATGAGCCAGCGTACATCGGTTTTATTTCCATTCTCGCCATTGGTAATATAGGGAACATACTGCTCGTCCACGCTGCTGCTGTACAATCCCACGTGCGATGAGTGATTACGGTCAATATAGTTCTCATGAGGTCCACGACCAAAGTACTCCAGCTTGTTGAAATCCTCCGAAACCACCATATTCATCCCAAACCTGGGCACCTCGGGGAAATTATCCCTGGAGGGAGAAAACTCCACACTCACCAGAACCTCGCCCATTGAATTGAAATGATAGGCCACCTTATAATTGGATCCGTTTTCCGGGTGGTTGTATTCAGCCACCACTACCACCATGCTGTCAAGCTCTGCAGGAACAAGCGTCTGAAGTGTCAGTTCCTGCCCGAAAGTCTTCCACATGGCACTGCGCCTCATCATGCTGTTCCCAAAGTCGTTTTCAATGGGTGCCCTCCAGAAGTTGGGTGCCGGGCCTTCCGACAGCAACTCCCTGCCATTCATTACATAGGAGCTTATTTGCCCGCTTGTCCGGTCAAATCTGATCACGCCGTCCGGAACTTCAACAGTCAGAGCCGTTTTGGTCTCTACAAATGACACCTCCCCGGTCCCCTTATCTGTAAAGGCCTCCGTGCATAGCTTCCTGGCAGCACCGGGATTCAAAGCAAACTGAGCACCGGCCACCTGATGCCCGGCTGGCACCATGGGGGCTTTCTCCCGGCTTAGCGCAGCCAGGTTGAGATAATACTCTTTTGAGGGATCTTCCACCCCCTTGCTTATCTCAAGATCAATATAGGCAGTTCCGCCCGGAACCACAGCAGGCAAATGAACCACCCCCGATTCGACAGGCAGGCCATCGGCGGTAAGTTCCCATTGCAAATCATACGCTTCCAGGGAAATAAAATCGTGCTTGTTGCTTACCTTTATTTTTCCCTGGCTCAGAGGAAGGGCTTCGAAGCCCACATTTTGATAGGCACGTTTCACTTCAAAGATGGAGGGGTGAATGGTCCGGTCGGGAAATACCACTCCGTTCAGACAGAATGATCCATCGTGATGCACACCTTCCGGCTCAAAATCTCCTCCATAGGCCCAGTATTTGGTTCCATCCGCTGTAGTCTGGGCAATTCCCTGGTCCACCCAGTCCCAGATAAATCCTCCCTGGAGCTGTTCATATTTATCGATCACCTCCCAGTAGTCCATCATGTTTCCGTTGCTATTGCCCATTGCATGAACATATTCACACTGGATAAGCGGTTTATCGGGATGGCTCTCCACGTACTTCACCATATCGTAGATACGCATGTACATGGGACAGAAGATATCTGTATTCCTTCCACTTGTGGACCTTTCATACTGTACAGGCCGGCTCGGGTCGCGCTGTTTGATCCAGTCGTAAGTGGCATCGAAACAGACTCCGTCGCCCGCCTCATTGCCCAGCGACCAGATAATCACCGAAGGATGGTTCTTGTCCCGTTCCACCATACGAATGGTACGATCGAGATGTGACTTTGTGAAGACCGGATTGTTCCCCAGGGTCCGGTTTGGTCTGTATCCCATTCCATGTGATTCAATATTGGCCTCATCAACAACATAAAGTCCGTAGAGATCACACAGTTCATACCAGCGGGGATCGTTAGGATAATGGCTGGTACGAACTGCATTTACATTATGGAGTTTCATCAACTCAATATCCTTCAACATCGTCTCTTCAGAGACCACGTGTCCCTTGTATTCGTCATGCTCATGCCGGTTCACCCCTTTCAGGGTCACCGCTTTTCCATTCACCAGCAACTTGCCATACTTGATCTCGGAGGTCCTGAATCCTACCTTTGAGCTTAGATGCTCCAGGGTCTTCCCTTCCTTATCTTTCAGCGTAAGTACAAGGGTGTAGAGCTCCGGGGTTTCGGCCGACCATGTTTTTACATCTCCCACCAGGTCCTTAAACGACGCTTTCAGAACACCTTTCTCAGTCTCTTCCAACAACAACTCCCTGGTCCACAGCTTCTCTCCGGCAACCGGAATAAGGCTAGCATCAACAATATAGGACCCTTTTGCCTTGCCCTGGATTGCCCTGACTTCCACATCAAGTTCGAGCATCCCGGTCTTGTAATCACTGGTAAGCCCGGCCTTGCAGAAATAATCATGGATATGAATCCCGGGCCTTGCTTCCAGGTAGACATCGCGTTCGATCCCGCTGATCCGCCAGAAATCCTGGCACTCCAGCCAGGAACCATCCGACCAGCGATATACCTCAAGGGCCACCTGGTTCTTGCCCTCGGCCAGATAGGAGCTTATATTAAATTCAGCCGGAGTTTTGCTTCCCTGACTATATCCCACTTTCTTTCCATTCACCCACAGGTAAAAAGCTGACTTTACCGCGCCAAAATGGAGATACACCTCTTTCCCGTCCCATTCTGCAGGCAGATCAAAGGATCTCCTGTAGGAACCAACGGGATTATGATCGGTGGGGATCTCGGGTGGCTTGGGGTTGAGCGTCCATTCGTAGGGAGTATTTGAGTAGATGGGAATTCCATAACCTTCCAGCTCCCAGTTGGAGGGGACCTCAATCTGATCCCATTCAGCATCATTGAAGGAGGGTTTATAAAAATTCACAGGCCGCACACCCGGATTATCGGAGTAGTGAAACTTCCAGGTACCATTCAAGGAGATATAGTTGGATGAGGAGTTCTTCTCCCCTTCTAAAGCCTGTTGGTAGGAGTCAAAGGAAAACCTGGTGGCATGGGCATCCTCCCGGTTGACCTCCACCACATCGGGATCCTGCCATTCGGGAAGTTTTTGCGCAAAAGAGCTACCCAATACTATAAAACAGAACAATAAAGTACTTGCTAATCGAAACATGGATGGGAAATTATTGGTTTTAGTTCTTGCTTAATACTTGTTTGGAATGGGGCTTATCCCCACAAAGAATCGGGGTAGCAACCATCATCCACCAGCTTTTGGATGGCCTTTAACACGACGGGTTTATCTTCCTGGTAGGTGACTCCGAACCATGATTCGGGAGTCTGCAGCACGGACATTCTGGACTTGCCGGCATCAATCAGGTTATTTACCACATAGGGAATAAAGAATTCAGCTTTGGGCTTGTCAGAATTATTCTTCAGGAACCCCTTAAAATCTTCTTCAGCATGGGAAAAGAAATCAGGGGTGAAACCAAAGAGGTTCATGGAAACGGTGGTTTTTGGATCAAGCGAATGGAGAGATCCATCCTCTTCCTCGTAAACTATCCCACCATCCTTGATGAAGATTTTAATACGCTCCACCATGCCGGTCAGGTAGTTCTTATCATTTACCTGGCAAACTCCTCTGGCCACTGAGCCATGTTCCGAAATGGTGTTCCGAAGCTCAAATCCGACCATGCAGTAATTGCCCGGGTCCGTTTCAGCAGCCAGGGTTAGAAAATGGTTCATGATTTTGTAAGACTTCCTGCCGTAATAATCATCAGCATTAATAACAGCGAAAGGCTCATTAATAACATCTTTAGCCATCAGTACCGCATGGGCCGTTCCCCATGGTTTCTGACGATTCTCAGGCACAGTGAAACCCGCCGGCAGCTTATCAAGAGACTGTATTACATAGTCGACCTTCAGGTGCGAAGGAAACTTCTTAATATAATTTGTCTTAAAATCTTCCTCCATCTGCGGAGAGATGACAAATACGACGCGCTCAAAGCCAGCTCGAACGGCATCATATATGGAATAGTCTGTAATGGTTTCGCCAGAAGGTCCGAAAGCGTCAACCTGTTTCATCCCACCGTAACGGCTACCCATACCTGCTGCAAGAATTAAAAGTGTGGTATGCATATTGCTTTTTTTATAGTCTGTAAATAGAGATGGTAAATGTACTTATCCAATATTAGCTTTCCAATAGTCGATATCCTGATAAATAATTTGAGATATTTAATAAAAGATTAATTTTATGCCTTCACGTTTACTACTAACTAATTTCAAATTATCCTGTAATGAGTAACTCAAGCAAAATCAAAGTTGGACCAGTAGGTCCGCTAATGATTGTCGGTGTTGTATTTTTTATGATCGGATTTGGTGTGGGAATCAGCGGATTTCTGACCCCGGCGCTTCGATCAGCATTTAATCTTTCAACTGGCCAGTCCTACCTGGTCACTGCAGCCATCTTCTCGGCATTCCTGATATTTGGCCGTCCTACAGGTTGGGTCATCAAGAAAATTGGCTACAGAAGGGCCATGATGATTGCCTTCTTTGTTATGGCACTTGGTATGTTGCTCTTTGTTCCATCCTCCAAATCGGTTAGCTTCCCCCTTTTCCTGGTAGCACTATTTGTTGGTGGTATGGGGAACACTCTATTGCAGGGTGCGGTTAACCCTTACATAACCATTATTGGACCTCTTGAAACTGCGGCTGTTCGAATGAGCCTGATGGGCATCATGAACAAACTGGCCTGGTGGATGGCACCCTTGTTCCTGGGCTTATTTATCGATCTTTCCAAGGTGGAGGTAAATGATATCATCATGCCCTTCTACATCGTTACAGGAATTCTGGTCATCCTGGGAATCTTTGTCTATTTTGCTCCTCTCCCTGAGGTGAAGGCCGAAGGCGAAGATGAAGAAGATGGAGCCTCTGAATCATCATCCTACGCGGCAAATAAAACCAGTATCTGGCAGTTTCCTCACCTGCTGCTGGGTGTTTTTACACTTTTCCTGTATGTGGGTATTGAAACCCTTCCAATGGCCTCCATTATTGATTTCGCCAGGGCAACCTTTGGTGATGCACCCAACCTGGAAGGCTATTCCAAGTTTGTAACCATTGGTCTGGTTGCCGGATATATTTTCGGTGTAATTGCAATACCACGGTTCATTTCCCAGCAGAAAGCGCTGATCTCCTTTGCCATTCTGGGTGTCGGAGCATCTCTCCTGCTAATCTATCTGCCTGCACAATATGCTTTTTATGCCTTACTGCTGGCAAGTTTCGCCAATTCATTAATGTGGCCCGCCATCTGGCCCCTGGCCATGAAAGACCTGGGAAAATTCACCAAGGTTGGTGCTTCCCTGCTGGTAACCGCCATCGTGGGTGGTGCGGTGATTCCACTGATTTTTGGTGTGATTGTGGATGCCGTTAAGACTACGGAGCAGGCAGTGGTTGCCAACTACCAGACTGCCTACTGGGTCATGGTACCCTGTTACGCATTCATTCTCTATTTTGCTATTTCAGGACATAAAATCAGAACCAAGTAATGAGTAAATTATATATAGGTGTCGACATTGGTGGCACATCCATAGTGGCTGCCAGGTTTTCGGATAATGAAATGCTGGACAAGAAGGAAGTACCGACTGGTGCTGATCGTCCGGCCGAACAGATTATGGAATCCCTTTACGAGGCCATCTCTCTGGTCCTGACCGACGAGGTGGTGGGAATTGGTATCGGGATGCCCGGTTTTATGAATTCAGAAACCGGCGAGATCCTGCAGATCAATAACATCCCTTCTTTTAACGGATTTCGTATTAAACCTGCTGTGGAAAAGCGATTCAATCTCCCCGCCTTTCAGAGTAACGATGCAAATTGTTTTGCCCTGGGGGAAACCTATTATGGTGCAGGAAAGAAATACAATACCCTGGTGGGCGTGACCCTCGGAACCGGATTGGGCGGAGGCGTCATCATCGACCGTAAGATCCATACCGGCTTGATGGGCGGAGCCGGTGAGCTGGGATGTATTCCTTTTCATGGGGGCATCGTGGAAGACATATGCAGCGCTGCACTTTTCAAGAACAAGTACCAGAGTACCGGAGCTGAATTATATAAAAAGGCCAAGGCAGGCGACAAAGATGCACTGGCGGTGTTCGAAGAGCTGGGCCATAATATCGGCGAGTTTCTTGTTACTGCATTATATGTTCTCTCGCCCGAAGCCATTGTGATCGGTGGTTCGGTTTCGAACTCATGGGACCTGATTGAGAAGCCGATTCGTGAGAAAATGGAAGAAATCTATCTCGTACCCATGATCAGTAGTAAAGTGGAACTGGTAAAGGCCGAGCTCGATAATGCCGGACTCTTCGGTGCAGCCGCTCTTTGTATCTCACAAATGGACTAGGAACTATGACAGTTGAAGAAATTGCCGGTAAATTTGCCACAGAAGGAAGCATTGACAAGGTAAAGGATCATGCCGGGGGTCACATCAATGACAGCTATCGCCTGGAAAACACCACTCCGGGACAACCGGATTACCTGCTGCAAAGGGTCAATCACTTTGTGTTTAAGGATGTGCCCCTTCTTATGCAGAATATGGTACTGGTTACGGATCATGTGAAAGCCAAGACCAGAATCGAAACCCCTGATGAAGTAGACCGGCGCAGCCTGACGATCGTTCCGGCCACCGATGGTAAGTCCTATTACAAAGATCCGGATGGGAATTTCTGGAGAGTGCTCCGCTTTATTGAGGACCACCTGGTTTTTGAAAGCACCACCGATCCCGACATCGCCTATGAAGGAGCAAAGACTTTTGGTGCGTTCTCAGCAATGCTGAACGATCTCAATGCAGGGGAGGTAGGTACTGTTATTCCCGATTTCCATAATATGAAGTACAGGCTGACACAGCTGGAGAATAGCATCCGTAAGGATGTGGCCGGTCGGCTGAAAGAGGTGAAAACAGAGATCGAATATGTGGAATCCCGTGCAAAGATGATGCTTACCATACATGAGCTCGGGGAAAAGGGGGCGATTCCACTTCGTGTGACCCATAATGATACTAAGATCAGCAATGTTTTGTTCGATACAGACAAAAAAGGATTGTGCGTCATAGACCTGGATACCATTCAACCCGGTTATGTGACTTCTGATTTTGGTGATGGCATCCGCACCCTGACTAACACCGGGGAAGAGGACGATCCCAATCTTGACCGGGTCAGTATGAACCTGGAACTCTATGAAGCTTTTGCAAATGGTTTCCTGGATTCAACCAGGGATATCCTCTCGGATACGGAAAAGGATGCGCTTGTATATGCGGGACTGCTTTTCCCGTACATGCAGGCTGTGCGTTTCCTGGTGGACTACCTGGACGGAGACATTTACTACAAGGTAAAAGATCCGGGGCATAACCTGGTGAGGACCAGGGCCCAACTGAAGCTGACCCAGGATGGCGAAGCGCAGATGGATGCTATGAAACGGATCATTAAAAATCTTTCATGACCCTCCAATGGTAGTTGAGAAAATCACCGGCACAGAACAGCTTCCTTCAGAAGCGGAGCACTCCATCGGGAGTCAGAATTGGGTGGAGGCTCCCGATGTGCATGTCAATTTTTCCATCAGGCATGACGGAACGGCTATTTACCTTTATTACCAGGTAGAGGAACCTGAGATCAGGGCGGTGAACACGAAATTTAATTCTCCGGTATGGGAGGATAGTTGTGTGGAGTTTTTCCTGGCTTTTGGTGGAGAAGATGGTTATTATAATTTCGAAATCAACGCCATCGGTACAGTTCTGGGAGCCTTTGGTGTAGATCGCAATAAACGATTCCACCTGGCAGACGGTCTGCTTTCATCGATCGAAACCACTCCCTCATTGGATCGGAAGCCAATAGAGCATAAGGAGGGGAGAACTTTTTGGAGCATGCGGCTTACCATACCTGTCAGGGTATTTCATTTCTCAAAAATTAAAAGCCTTTCTGGAGTGGATGCACATGCAAACTTCTATAAATGTGGAGATAAGTTAAAGCACCCGCATTACCTATCCTGGAAACCGGTACTTACATCCACTCCTGATTTTCATTTACCTCGTTATTTCGGACAGCTCTACTTCCTGTAAAATCCAGGTCTGATGAGCAGTAAAACACCAGACCAACTACAATCGGACAAACTCTTTAAAAAGATCTGCCGCAAAATGGGTACGACCATGCGGGATCATTCGCTGATTGTCGAAGGCGATCACATCCTGGTCGGCCTGTCAGGCGGAAAAGATTCCATGATTCTTCTCGAAGCACTGATGGAACGCAAAAATGCGGTCCCTTTTGACTTCAGTATTTCAGCTGCTCACATTGAAGCCATGGGTATTGGTTATGTGATTGACAGGGAACGCTTAAGTGCATTTTGCGAGCATCTGGGGGTCCCCCTCCACTACCAGAGCATCGAACCCGACCTCCGGAAAGATCCCTCAAAAACAGCCTGCTTCATATGTTCCTGGAATCGGCGAAAAAAGCTGTTTGAACTCACCAAAGGACTGAACTGCAACAAACTTGCACTGGGCCATCACCGCAATGATGCCATTGAGACCCTCCTGATGAACATGATCTACCATGGCTCCATCAGCTCTCTGCCCTATTCCCTGAAGATGTTTGAAGGGCGGATACAGCTGATTCGCCCCATGATGGATCTGGATGAGCGCATGCTGGAAGAATACGCCAGTTTAAATGACCTGGTAAAAGTAGAAAAGAGTTGTCCGCACGAGGACCTGACCCAGAGGGAAAACATTGCACAACTAATCAAACAGGTAGAAAGCCTGCACGGGAAAGGACCCTTCAATATCTTCAAATCGATGGATAAGATATTTGAAGAATACCTGCCCGTCCAGTCCAGAGGAAAAACCCTATAAGCCTAATCGACCCGCATAATTATGGCCCGAAATGCTCTGTTATTTAAGTAGCTTACCTCGGGAAAATAGATATAGAGGATTGTTCCATTCATGAGATAAGAAGTATTACGTAAAGGAGTAGTGGTATTGTATCCAAGACCTGTCCACCTGTCCCCGTTGTAGTTAATCTCTATTGACAGTACACGGGTGTTATTCTCATCATACCCAGAAGGCAGAGCTACCGTAGCATATTCCCCGGTGGCAGGTGTTGTTCCCGTAATCTCCCGCATCTCAGTAAATGCAACACCATTTGAACCGAATTTTGTGTCGCCAATCACCTCCAGTTTCGCATCAGGAGTTTGAGTTCCAATCCCAACATTTCCTTCACCGGTAATTACCATTCTGTAACTATTGTTGGTGCCAAAATGAATAGGAGCCAGTTCCCAATTCCAGACAAATCCGTCTAAATCTGTTTGACTGCCAATCAAAAAGCCATCCATGGCACTTGAACCTGTTGCATCGTTATGTAATGCGAGGTAAGTACTCTCAGCTCCGGAGTTTAAGGTGAGTGATCGAGCTGGAGCGTCTGTACCGATTCCTACATTCCCTCCATTATAATATACATTTGATCCGTTCAGCGACCACAACCTGGAAGTCAGGTAACCAGCATCATTGGTAAAGGCACTTACAGCCGTTGGCGCACCTGATAAATCACCATAGGCGCCACTAAAAATATTACCAGCTTCATCGGCATATTTTGCATAGGGGACGCTTAGCAACTGGGTAGTAGAAGTAATGGTATAATTGGATCCGCCGGCCGGATCCGTTTCAGTCTTCAGGTAATAGGGTCCGGCAGACCAATCAACCGTAGATAAGTCATCTCCAGTCACACCATCACCGATCTCAAGGCTTATAAGTCCATTGGCATTGGTACTTAAAGAGTGTACTTCGGTATATACAGCGCTACCATTGGGAGCACCCTGCAGGATACTGATCTGAACAGCAACTGCCTGATCAGTTATCAAATGGTTTTCGGCATCTCTGAGCACTGCCTGGTAACTCATCAGATCCGGGCTCTGTGCCAGTAGTGGCAAGCCAAAGGCCACCAAAGCCAATAGGGTAAAAATTTTCTTCATATCCTTATTTTTTAATTATTTTAAATGTTTTCACAGCATCCTTTTCCTTTTTGACCTGTAAGAAGTACAGCCCGGGAGCAAGATCACTCATATCAATGTTCGTTTCAGAATTCAATAGCTTATCAGAATTGAACATCCTGCCTTCACTGTTGTACATCTGATAGTTTAAGTCTGTCCATATTTGACTCTCAACCTTGAGAATCAATATGTCAGTTACAGGATTGGGAAAGGTTGAAAGGCTTAATCCAATCTCCTCAAACTCTTCCAGTCCTATGATAACTGAAATCTCGTAAGCTTGTTGCACACCATGAATCATCTCTCCCGATGAGCCAGTGCTGGCAGTGTAGAGAATTTGTCCAACAGAGAAGGCCACAGAACCTCCACTACCGGACCCATCTCCCCCTGCCGGAATAACAGCATCCTGAGCAAGGGAAGTAGCCATGTAAAAGATTAGAATTACCAAGAAAGTAGATTTTTCTCTCATATGAGCTTTTTTAGATTTATAATAAGATTGAATAAGACCTGGACAGCAATTAAGTGGTCCAGTGAAAGTAGAATAACACCGTTAGTGTTGCTATAGAATGATAATTAGCAATAAGTTAGAACAATTAGCAATCCGAGTAAAGGAATTTTTGACGGATAGGATTTAGCTGTGGTCAAACTTCTTCATTTCTTCCACCGCAAGATCCGATTTAATGCGACGGACCCGGCTATCATTCTGAATTCCTGTGAACCTGGAGATGATTTCGACCGGAATTTCCAAGTCAACGGCATTTCTGATAAAAGTGTTTACAGCAGTTCCCGTACTGAGCAGCTTATACAGTGGCATACCGCCTTCTTCTAGCCTGGATGAATAGATCATCCGGGAAAATCCAAGATCTTCCGCTATGATCCTGAGGTATTTATTCATGGTAATCAAACTAATGGAGGGGAAGGCAGTATTGTCCAGATAGTATTTTTTCTGGTATTTGTGGTGCAGCTGCAAGGCATGGCTATTCATGGGTATGATCCGCACTCCTCCTCCTGGTCGCTTTACCTGAACCTGACTTTCTTTCAGATCATCCTTTTTCAATCTCTGCAGTTCCGAAAATCGAATGCCTGTAAAACACATAAAACAGAAAAGATCCCTGACCCGTTCCATCCTCCGCATGTCCGTAACATACCCTTTCAGCCGCATCAGTTCATCCCATTTCAGAAACAGGGTTGGCTGCGGCTTTTCCTTTGGTGCTTCCATCAGCTTATAGAACTGATGGTAATCCCGGTACACATTATACCCCTTGTCGGACGCCCAGTTCAGGAACCAGACCAGATTGTTCAACGTTTTATAAGTGGTTGAATACTGGTAGCCTTTATCCCCGCAAAAGCTTACAAAGCGTTCCAGGAATATGACGTCCAGTGTATGAAAGGAAATGCTGGTTCCGGATTTGTCTTCAAATTCCCGCAGAAGCTTATAAAGGGTCCTGATTTTGCCATAGGTAGCCCTGCTCCATCTGGACGAATTGCTTTCCATAAATTGAAAGAAGAGATCGAAAAAACCCGCTGAAGTCCTGGGTTTCAACTGCTGAAACAGCTTTCTGAAATTCTCTGTATTTACCTCTGAATCCGAATGCTTCAGAGCCTCCATCGTTTTATCTGCAATCTCCAGCATGGTCGCCAGCCGATTATTGAGATTCTGTGCGCCCGGGTGGTATTCCTTAATTCGTTGAAGCTTCTGGTCCCATCCATCCATATTGACTTTGACACCGGTTCCAATCATGACCCGTTGCCCTTCGAATGTGACACTCATAAACACCGGACGTTCCGCAGAAAGCAAAATACCCTTGGCATCTTTTCGTTTCTCTATATGGAATCGGGACCTCATCCACTACAAGTATAAGAGGAATAAGAATGGTTCATTCCAGTTTTTATCAAGATTAAGTAATTTAGCCGGATGGAGAGAATTCTGAAGATGACAGAGGATGGTTCCCACACCGTGTTCGTCAAGGGATTGGATGAACCATATCATTCTACACATGGCGCCCTCCAGGAATCAATGCATGTCTTTATCAAGCAGGGTCTCCACACCCTGAATCAGCCTTCACTACGAATCCTTGAACTTGGATTCGGTTCCGGCCTGAACGCTCTTCTCACCCTGACCGAATCTATTTCCTTGGATCAGACAATTTATTACCATGCTGTTGAAAAATACCCATTGAAGGAGTCCGAATTCAGCCGCTTGAACTATGAAAAGCTTATAAGCCATTGCCCGGCAGGTTCTCTTCAACAATTACACAGTTGTCCCTGGGGTGAAGCTGTTCAAATCTCGGACCGGTTCACTTTATATAAGGAAGAAGCAGATTTCAGATTCATGAAACCTCCTCCACAAATAAACCTTATCTACTTCGATGCCTTTTCGCCCGATAAGCAACCCGAGCTATGGAAAACGGATGTAATTGGAAGCATAGGCAGGATCTCAGATCCGGGAGCCCTCCTGGTCACTTACTCATCAAAGGGAGTGGTTCGCAGAGCACTGGCTACCTGCGGTTTCGAAGTAAAAAAGGTCGCCGGACCTCCAGGAAAAAGAGAGATGGTCAGGGCCATTAAAAGATAATTGTGCGGTGTATAATATTTCTTATATCTTCGCACTCAATAATTTCTAAATAAGAATCTCACATGAATAACAAACAGATTATCACACTCATCGTAGTGGCAGTTGCAGCCATGGCTGTTGGCTATTTTATCGGAACAGGTAACAGTGGTGTTAAGACAGAAAGTCAGATCACTCTGAAGAACCAGGACGATTCGCTTAACTATTTCCTTGGAATTAGCTTTGGTTACAACCTTGGAGAAGCACCCTGGAATGTAGATGGAGACTTGATGGCTTCCGGTCTGCTACAGGTATTGAACGATACATCTTCTTATGATCCAATGACTGCAGATGCAATATTCCGCGAACTTAACATGGCCCTCGCTGCAGAAGACGCTAAAAACGCTGAAGCTGAATCCATGGAAAGCCTGGAAGAGGGCGTAGCTTTTCTTGAAGAGAATGGAAGAAGAGAAGGTGTGATTACCACCGAATCTGGTTTACAATATGAGGTTGTCACCCTGGGTGACGGACCAATGCCTGATGAAAGCTCTACTGTATCTGTGTTTTATGAAGGAACGCTTATCGATGGAACTATTTTTGATAGCAGCTACGATACCGGCGATACAGTTTCTTTCCCTCTGAATGGAGTGATCCCGGGCTGGACAGAAGGTCTTCAGTTAATGCCTGTCGGATCGACCTATAAGTTCTATATTCCTTCAGGCCTGGCCTATGGCTCAAGAGGAACTGGCCCGATCCCGGCCAACTCTACACTTATTTTTAAAGTTGAGTTGCTTGATGTAAAATAGTAGCCATCCAAAACATAAAAAAGGCTGTCCGCCACGCGAACAGCCTTTTTTTTGATCACAAAGATCGAATTGTGGCTCTCTTCAATATACTATCCTTAAATTTATATTCTAACCGAAAAAGAAATTAAAAATGAGCTTCGAGATAAACGGCCGCCTGGCAGAGAAATTCGATACACAAAAGGTCTCGGACCGATTCCAGAAACGCGAATTTGTTCTGGAGATAAAATCCACCAGTGCCACCGGATATGAGTTTGTTGATTTTATCAAATTCCAGGCCACGCAGGATAAATGTTCCCTGCTGGATCCGGTCAATATAGACGATACGGTGAAAGTCTCCTTTAACCTGAGAGGTCGAAAGTGGGAAAAAGATGGCCAGGTCTCCTATTTTACAAACCTTGAAGCCTGGCGCATTGAAAAACTTTCAAGTGAATCCGGCGACGAACCCGCGAGCCAAACTCCAATTGCGAACAGTGAATCCACCGATGCTCCATTTCCTTCAAATCCACCTGAGAATGATTCCGGATTTGATGATCTGCCATTTTGAAAACTTGAAAACAAAAACAAACCCCTAAGAAAAGTTGGCAGAGGCATCAAACCGGCAGCGAATCATTCTTCCTGTGAACGTTCAACTTCAAACTTATTTTCTTCCCCGGAGTGAAAGTACTTCGGGGTAACCATTCTCACTGGAATCGAAAACTCAATGGTAATACCTTTAAATGAACTGCCAGAGACCAGGATTTCTCCCTGCATGGCCTTCACCAGTCCACTGGCCAGCTTGTAGCCAAGTCCGATAGTATCGGTGGTATTATACCAGTCCTCTTCTTTATCAGTTGTTTCAAAGATCTTCCTGATATCATCCTGCAACAACATGTTGCTGCTATCCTTAACGGTGAAAATCAGTTTATTTTTATCGGCGAATGATGCGCCGAATTCCACGACACCCTTTGTTGTCTGGGTCAGGGCATTCTCAATAAGACAGCTTAAAGCTCTCGACAGGCGCTGCTTATCAGCTACAATCTTCGCCTTTTTGAATGCTTCTCTCACATTTAACAAAAAGGCCACCCTTTCCCTGTTTGCCCTGAATTGATCCATGTTATACTTGTCGTATAACTCCCTCAACAATTCATATAACTCTACCTCATCCTCCTTCAGTTGAAGGTTTCCTGTTTCGACCAGGGTAAGATCAATCAGGTTGTCCATCATGTTTAAGAGCGAATTGCTGTTCCGGGTAATATGGTCGATATATGCTTCCCTTTGATTGCCATCTACATCTTCATCTCCCAGAAGATGTGAAAAGCCAATGATGGCATTCATGGGAGTTCTTATCTCGTGTGAAATATTTGAGAGGAATCTGGTTTTCACCCTGGTGCCATCGGACTGAAACTGTTTCAGTGTATCCTCCAGGCTTGCAACTTTCTGTTCAAGTTGCCTGGTGTATGCCAGAAGCTCTTTATATTCCATCTGTTCTCCCATCTCCCCTATTTCAGCAATACTTCAATATCAGATTTGCCACTCCTCACGCCGAGGTAGCATAGAAGCATTATCGCTTCATTCTTTTAAGGATTTTTGCAGCATCATTCGAGTAGTAATGATTCGACGATGATGCAATACTGGCAAACTTCCGCCTGGCCAGATCCGTTTCATCCATGGCTAACAAACATCCCGCCAGATACCATTCGGCCTTCTGTATATACAGGTTGTCGTCGTGCTTGATTACCCTGGTAAAGGACTCACTTGCTTCCTGGTGTTGCTCTATCTCCATATAAGATACACCCATATAGAAATCAGCTTCCATTTTATCGGAATTAAGTATCAGCACCTCATCAAAGAAATCAATGGCTGTTTCAAATTCCCCTTTCTGGAAATACCCCTGGGCCTTACTCATCAGAAGTGTTGTTTCATCACTATCCAAAGAACGATTGGTAAGAACCAGCTCGTAGGGCTTCATGTACTTGGCAAACAAGTCGTTATTAGATAAAGGACGTCCAAGTACAGTGGCCAGACCTATGGCCACCAACAAGGCAAGTGCTGCCGATGCTGCATAGTGCCATGGCCGTGAAAACCGAAAAACCCTTTTACCGGTCTCCGATCTACGTGTCTCTTCCCGCAGGTCTGTCAATTGGGCCCGGAAATCCAATACTTCTGTATCGGCTATGGCTTCATCGACCTCTTTGTAGAGATCCAGATCGACCATCAATTCCGGACTGGCATTGAGCTCCTGCTCAAACCTGGTCAACTCCTTCTCTGAGAGCTCGTTGTCCAGGTACTTTTGTAAAATGTGCCTGTCGCGTTTCATATCAGTAAATGTTAATTTGGTTTCAGAGATGCAGATACCGCGTACAACCAAAACTGGCCATACACCTGAACCTGTTATCCCTGGTATGGGTATGCACGCTTGCATACCTTCCAGAGTACTTGCACAATTTCTTGTGCGTCAATGCAGGAATTTCCGTTTCCGGATGTTCCTTACCGTTCACTGCTACAGAGCTACCTTGCTCCCTACCAACTTCACGGATCAATATGTCTTGCGGTCATAGGACCGTCTTCAAGTCTAATCTAAATTCTTACGGCTATCCAGACTACTTTGTCGGAGGATGTACCAGATCTGTTGGGTCAACAGGCATTAATCCTCCTTTTAAGTAATTCAATTCAACTTCCTTGATAGCATCTTTTGCGAATGATTTAAAGTCTACAGTTTTCATGGCTTTTCAATTAGGGGTTCAACTACTGTTTGTTGTTTGTTTTCTATAGTTAATTCCAGAAAAGCATCAAACGTTACCCGAAAAAGTGAACTTTTTTAAAAATATTTTTCCCTAAAGTTGCATATTGCTGATATTATGGATTTTAAATGAAAATATTTTTTTGCCGGTTCATAGAAAAACTTGCTTCCTATTCCATTATTTCTTTCATTTAGACTTTATTCAGCCCTATGAAACAAGCTTACAGATTGACCATTGTTCTTTCGCTGGTACTTGCTCTGTCTATTCCATATGCAGGAAATGCTCAGCATGTAGAGGAGGAGGACCAGGAACTTGTTGAGCTTATATTTGATTATAGTAACAAGGCCTATGACTACTTCAGAATCAATATCAACCTGGATTCTGCTGAACTCTATTATAATAAGGCGATTGATTTAGCACTAAGTTCGAGCAACTACTACATCAATCACAGGGTTGCAAATAACTATATCTCCCTAGCCTCTCTTTACCGCGAAATTTATAATCTCACTGAGTCATTCGCACATCTAAATGAAGCAGAAGAAATTTTAAAAAGGACAGATCCAAACCATAAGTATTTTGGAACTATTTATCACAACAAAGGAAATATATATAGGATACAGAATGATTATTACCGAACAAAGGAGTATTACGAATATGCTCTGGACTTTTTGGCTACAAACGGTTATCGGGACTCAATGGATTTTGCTTTTGTCTACTCCAACTACATTGAATTGATCCTTGAGCTTGAAGATTACGAATTGGCTGAGGACAAAATAAAAATGATTGATTTTAATAGACTAGATGTTCATCCAATTATTGAATATCGACTTTACTTCACAGTTGCAGCGTTGTACTCACAACTAGGCAAATACGAATTGGCACAACAGCATTTCAATAAAGCTAATAGAATTCTAAGAATACGGCCTGAATTACAAGAATACACAAAGGAAATCCTAAATTATCACTATAAAATTATTGCATTTCACATGTTCTATGGAGATTACAACCAAGCCTTATCTAAATGTGATAATGCCCTATTATTTATTGAATCCTTAGATCCACTAGCAACCAAATCTAAAATCGTTTATAGGTCAAATATATCTTATCGTTCTGCAACTATACATTTTGAACAAGGAAATCTTGCAAAATCTCTATGGATCGTAAATAACAGTATACAGGAATTGAATGATTTCCTTGATAATCTATATTTCGAGGGTCTAAATAAGTATAACACGAAAGAGTTGACCACAGCTCTACCTGATCTATATGTTCTAAAATGTCGCATCCTGCTAGAAGGATTTAAGAAGTCAAATAAATTTGAGGATCTGGTCAGTACTTATGAGACTTACCAGATGACCATCAAGACCCTGAATAATATGAGGCTGGCCATAGGTAGTG
>Ga0180430_10000309_pt1 | contig 54614 bp, 42 predicted proteins | sample SS_ome_9_FD_132999 | JGI IMG/M metagenome (GOLD analysis project Ga0180430, IMG submission 132999) | Hypersaline lake sediment archaeal communities from the Salton Sea, California, USA - SS_1_S_2 metaG | ecosystem: Environmental > Aquatic > Non-marine Saline and Alkaline > Hypersaline >...
CCGCCATTGACGCCGCAGGCGCTCCGCCATTGACGCCGCAGGCGCTCCGCCATTGACGCCGCAGGCGCTCCGCCATTGACGCCGCAGGCGCTCCGCCATTGACGCCGCAGGCGCTCCGCCATTTCCCCGGCGGGCGCTACTTGTCAGAAACGCAGATATCAGCGGTGGCGGAATCGCAGCTTGAATCTCCTATCCGCGACCTTCTCTCGCGACGTCGACTCAGGGCGGCGAAGACGAGGCCCCCCGTCGCCGCGCCGACGACGAAGCCGGGCTCGGGAAGCAGGAACCCGGGCGGCACGTAGGTCTCCGATCCGCCGAAGGCACGGCGGACGAGGAAGCGCTCGGCGACGAGCGGATCGACCGGGGACGGCGAAGGCGTGTCGAAGAACACGATGTCGCCGGGCTCGACGAAGATCGATCCGAGCGTCGTCGCGCTTCCCCCGTCGATCGAAATCACCGTTCGCGCCTCTACCTCGGCGTCGACGACCCGGGTGGCACCGGTCGTCAGATCGTGGACCAGCCTCCCCTCCTCGTCCCGACCAACCCCTTCGTCACGGCCTCGGAGGCGACCGCCTTCCGGGCCGGGGGCGCGGAGGAGATCCCGGCTGCGCCGGTGGCCGAGGGCGAAGCGGCGGTGCCCGCCTGGATCGAGAGCGAGCGTGCGACGGTCTTCTGCGTCGACCACGTGCGCGACGCGTACGGATTCGGAGACGAAGAAGCGGAAGAGAAGGAAACGGAAGAAGAGGAGAAAGAGGGAGACGGTGAAGAAGAGGAGGACGGCGAGAAGGTGGGCCGCGTCGCCCTCTTCGGCGATCGACTCCAGACCCGCGTCGCGGCGCTCGGATTCGGCGTGGTCGAGCCCGACCCCCTGAACGAGGTATGGGACCGGGTCTTCGCCGACGCCGAGCCGATCTACGACCCCTACACCGGCGTGCGCGACGTGGAAGCGTACGAGCGAACCCGACTCGCCGCGCTCGGCGCGCTCCGGGACGAGCTCGGCTGCGACTTCCTCCTCTCCCCCACGGTGATCGCGGTTTCGGCGGCCTGGAATGCGGGCGTCATGAGCTGGGATGGCGCGACGTACCGTTTCACCAAGGGGATGATGCCGGGCTCGGGGGCCTACGGGTACGTGCCGGCCCTGAGTCTCCACGTGACCGTGCTGGAGCTCGACGAGGGCGGGAAGGTCTACTTCGGAACGGGCGGAATCCAGCCCTTGTCCGAGATCCATGGCGGCTTCTGGAAGGACGAGTTCGAACAGGTGGCCTCCGACGAGCTCCTCCGGAACGACGACCTGAACGACGCGGCGATCGAACGCGCGATCCTCCGGCTGAGCCGGACCGAAGCCACGTCCCAGGACCGTTCGAAAGAACGACCGAAGGTCGGCAAGCGCAAATAGCGCCGCCGAGCGACGCGACTCGCCGCCGCGCATCCGACGAGGGCCACGAGCGCCCGAAAGGCCCGCTCCTCAGAGCCGCTCGAAGACCGCCGCGATCCCCTGCCCGCCGCCGACGCACATCGTCACGAGCGCGAAGCGACCGCCGGTCCGGTGCAGCTCGTAGACGGCCTTCGTGGCGAGGAAGGCGCCGGAGCAGCCGATCGGGTGGCCGAGGGCGATCGCGCCGCCGTTCGGATTCGTCTTCTCCATGTCGAGCTCGAGCCCCCGTGCGACCGCGATCGCCTGGGCCGCGAACGCCTCGTTGGATTCGATGACGTCCATCTGGTCGAGCGTCAATCCGCATCGGTCGAGCGCCCGACGGGTCGCCGGGATCGGTCCCTCGCCCATCACGTCGTTCGGGACCCCGGCGACCGCATAGCCGACCAGCCGCGCGAGCGGCGTGTATCCCTGCTTTGCTGCCTCACCCGCCTCGCCGAGCACGAAGAAGGCCGCGCCGTCGTTGATGCCGGAGGCGTTGCCGGCCGTGACCGTTCCGTCCTTCTTGAAGGCGGGACGCAGACCCGCGAGACCTTCGAGCGTGGTGTCGGCCTTCACGTGTTCGTCGGTCTCGAAGGAGACCTCGCCCCTCCGACTCTTCAAGACCACGGGGACGATCTGCTCCTTGAAGCGCCCCTCCGCGATCGCCGCCGCGGCGCGCCGATGGGACTCGACCGCGAGCTCGTCCTGCTCTTCGCGCGTGATGCCCCACTTGGCGGCCAGGTTCTCGGCGGTGATCCCCATGTGCCCCACGCCGAAGGGATCGGTCAGCGTCGCGACCATGCTGTCGACCATCGCGGTGTCGCCCATCCGCGCGCCACTCCGCATCGCCGGACTGAGGTAGGCCCCGCGGCTCATGACCTCGACGCCGCCGCCCACGCCGTAGTCGCAGTCGCCGAGCAGGATGTTCTGCGCAGTCGTGACGATTCCCTGGAGGCCGGAGGAGCAGAGACGGTTGACGGACATCGCGACGGAATCCATCGAGAGACCTGCCTCGATGCTCGCCACCCGCGCGACGTAGGCGAAGCGGCTCTCGGTCGGAATCGTGTTCCCGACCGTCACGTACTCGATCTGCTCGGGGTCGACGCCCGAACGATCGATCGAGGCCTTCATCACCTGGCCGGCGAGATCCGCCGGCTCGATTCCGGCGAGTCCGCCCTGGAAGGTGCCGATCGCCGAGCGCGCCGCGCCCAACACCACTACGTCCCGCTGTCCCATGTCCGTCTCCTACGTTCGTGTCCGGGCGTGGCCCGCACGATAGCGCGCGGGACGGCTCGCCATCGACCGAACGAGGCAGCGAACGCGGGCCGCTATGCGTCGAAGCGAACGGGCAGCCGATTCGGCCCCCGGAAGACCGGGACGATGCCCGCCTCGATCCGCGCGTCGGCGCCTTCGACCAGCCGGAGATCCGGCAGTCGCTCGAGCAGGACCCGGACCGCGACCTCCATCTCGGAGCGCGCGAGATGGGCGCCGAGACAGAAATGGGGCCCCCGCCCGAAGGTGAGCGTCGCTTTCGGGCGCCGGCGCACGTCGAACCGGTCGGGGTCCTCGTAGGCCTCCGGATCCCGGTTCCCGGCCAGCGTGGAGAAGATCAGGTTCGCGCCCGCCGGGATCGGGATGTCGCGCCAGACGACGTCCTTCGGGTTCTTCCTCGGCAGCATCGAGACGGGCGGCACCCAGCGGATCGCTTCCTCCGCTGCCCAGCGGCACTCGGTCTCGAGGTTCCCACGCACGTACTCGAGCTGGTCGGGATGGGTGAGCAGGGCGAAGAGCGTCGTGCCGAGGCCGAGAAAGGTCGTGTCCGCACCGGCCGGGAAGAGGAGGAGAAGGAAGTTCATGATCTCGTCGTTCGAGAGCCGCTCCCCCTCGATCTCGACCGTCGCGAGCTGCGAGAGCAGGTCCTCTTCGGGCGCGACGCGCCGGCGCTCGAGGACCGGCGTCACGAAGGCGCGGAAATCCTTCGAGCATTGCTGAGCGAGCTCGAAGTTGTGCTGGATGTCCATCATCCCCATCGCCCACCGAGCCACGTCGTCTTCGGACTCGAGCGGCAGCCCGAGCAGGCGGAGGATGATCTTGATCGGGTAGAGCTTGGTGAAGGACGCGACGAGATCCGTCTCGCCCGCTCCCTCGAAGCGGTCGATCAGCTCGTGGGCCACCGGCTCGAGCAGCGGAGGCACGACTTCGGCGACGTTCTTCGCCCGGAAATAGGGCGAGACGAGCGCGCGATTGCGTCGATGCTCGTCCCCCTCCATGCACTGGATGTTCCGCCCGAGCACGTCGGTCACGGTCGTGCCGTAGAAGGCCGCGGACGGAAACGTCTCCTCGTCGCGGAAGGCGGCGTCGACGAGCTCGAAGCTCGTGAAGAGGAGCGCGGGCTCGCCCCATCCGCGGACCCAGGCCGCGGGGCGATGCTCGCGATGGCGATGGAGTCGCTCGATCAGGTCGGGCGGATCGCCGGCGAAGTAGTCGAAGTCCTCGTCCAGCTCACGGGGGAAGTCGATCGGCACGATGCTCTCCTTCTCGAGGTCGGGATCGACGGACGAACGGGTCCTCGTCCCGCCCCGGGACGCCGACCTCGCTCGGGGCCGCCTCCGTCAGCACATGGTACTCAGCTGTCGCATGAAGCGAGGCTCGCCGGTGGACCAACCGTCGCGGCGATGCATCGCGCCGACGGTGTCGAAGACGACCAGATCGCCGACCTGCCAGTCGTGGGCATAGACGCGCTCCGGAAGCGTGGAGTGCTCGAAGAGCTCCGCGAGCAGGGCATCGCTCTCGTCCCGGGGCATGTCGACGATGTGCCGGGTGATTCCCGGACTCACGTAGAGCGCCTCGCGACCCGTCTCCGGATGGGCGAGCACGATCGGATGAGTGGCACGCGGATAGTCGGGCCGCTCGATTCCGAGACGTGCATCCCGCGCGCGCTTCTCGGACATACCGGAGAGAATCTCGGGGCCGTCGTCCGGCTCGTACTCGTCGATGCTGTGGAACGCGCGGCGTCCTCGAAGCGGATCAGCGAGTGCTCGGGGGAGCGTGTCCAATGCGACGTACTGACTGCAGAAGCAGGTCTGCGGCGGTCGCGTCGGGAGCTCGACGGCGTCGAGGAAGCTCTCCTTGCCAGGCCGGGGGACATAGGAATAGTCCGCGTGCCAAGGGAACTCCGCGGCGCCCCCGGTCCCCAGCGCGATCCCGTCGTCACCGACGCGATTCGTGATCGGCAGGATCTCGGGAAACTCGACGATGTCTCCGAACCACTCGGTTCCCTTCACGAGATCGCCGAAGCGGCCCGCGAATCGAACGAGCTCGGCATCCGTGGGCAGTCGATGGTCGCGGAACACCAGCACGAGATGCTCGCGCAGCGCCCGCTGGATCGTGGCGAAGTCCTCGCGGGAGAGGTCGCTGCCGGGATCCCATCCGACGACGAGGGCCCCGACGGGCTCGAACGTCTCTCGAATCGCGATCGCCATGGCGTCACCCTCCGGTGTCGAGCCTGCGCTCGGGTTCCAGTGTGCTGAAACGAACCTCCGCCCTCAAGGGCGCACTTCCGGGGCGCCCCTGGAACCCGCTGCGGTAGGATGAGAACGGGTGGTCGGAGCTTGGACATGAGGCTCGCCCATGCGCTCGCTCTTCCCCATCCTGCTGCTGATCCTCTTCGCGCGCCCCGAAGTCACCCAGGCGCTCGTCTTCGACGACGGCGCGGTGAACGACTACTTCGGTCAGTCCCTGGTCGGCAACAACTTCGTTCGCGACGACCTTCTCGGGAACCCCACGACGCTGAACATGCGGGCCGGCTCGGAGCTCGGGGCGTCGACCACGATCGAAGGCGGCTCGGCGCTCGGCGTCTTCCCGGGATCGACACTCTTTCGCGTCGAGGCGGAGGGCGCGAGCACGGTCGAGGTCCTCGGCGGAACGATCACCGGCGGGCTCGACCTCAGGAATGCGACGGTCGGCGCCATTGCGTCGGGCGACGTGTCGAATGCCAGCGGACCGGCATTGCGCCTCTTCGACGACGCGCGGGCGACCGTCTCCGGAGGAACCTTCTCCGCCTCCACGGTCATCGTCGCGTTCGCGGGCGGGCAGAGCGCGCTACGGATCGAAGGAGCGAGCTTCGGCGGGGGACAGCTGCGCGCCGAGGGAGACGCGACCCTCGACGTCACGGGCGGAACGGCCTTCGCCCGCATCGTCTGCATCGACCAGGCCTTGGTCACGCTCTACGGCGACGACTTCGAGGCGAGCGAGGGAGGCGGAACGGTCCTCGCAGGCTACGGGGAGCTCGTGGACGCGTTCAACGGCACCCTCACGGGCACGCTCGCGGACGGCTCGCCGCTCGCGATCGACGCGCAGAACGGGATCGCCGGCTCGCGAATCGTTCTCGCGCCCTCCCCGGCCGTCGTCCCGGCGCTCGGCCCGATCCCGGTCGTCGCGCTGCTGCCCGCCCTGCTCGCCGGAGTGGGCTGGCTCGCGATCGTGCGCAGGGTCTGACGGGGCGCAGCGGAGCCCGCTCGGCCCCGGGCATCAAGCGAGTCCGAGCGCCCTCGCCCACTCGAGGTTCAGCCGCGCGCTCTCGACGTGAGCGAGGTGGACCTCGTGGCCCTCGCCCTGGCCGGGGTCTCCGTAGAGGATCGGCCCTTCGCCGGTCTCCGCCGCTGCGTCTCCGAGCCGCACGAGGTCGGCCCAATAGGCGACCTCCTCCTTGGTGGGCGTGAAGATTTCGTGGACCAGCGGCACGTGGGCCGGATCGCCGAGCATCATCCCGTAGTAGCCGAGCGCGCGGAGCTCGCCGGCGAAGGCGCGAAGCCCGTCGAGATCATCCGACGCGCCGCCCCACATTCCGCTCACCGGATAGCGGATCCCCGCCGCCTTCACGTCGAGAAGCACCTTGGAACGCACGAAGAGCGTCTCCCGTCCCTCGGCGGTCCATCGGTAGCCGAGCGCCTGATGGATGTCGCCGAAGCGCGAGATCGCGCCGCCCATGTAGACCACGCGGGACGAGGCCATCGCGATCTCGTAGGCGAGTCGAAGCCCCGCCGCCGTCTCCAGGATCGGATAGAGCCCGACCGATCCGCGCGGCCGCCCCGCCTCGACCTCCGCCGCGACCAGCAGCGCGTCCATCGCCACCACGTCTTCGGGTCCTTCGATCTTCGGGACGAGCACACCCGCGAGCGCGGGTCCGACGAGCGCGCGGAGGTCCGAGAAGGCACCGCCGGAGTACGCCGTCCGCACCCGAGCGAAGATCCGCGGTCCTTCTTCGCGCGGGGTCCCTGCCCGCGCGCGCAAGACGTCGCCACAGACCGCGTGCGCCCGGGCGCGAACGGCGTCGGTCATCGGCGTTTCGGGCTCTTCGAGATCGAGCACGACCGCATCGGCGCCCGAGGCGAGCGCCCGTTCGACGGCGCCTTCGTTCGACCCCGGCGCGAAGAGGACGCTTCGCAGCGGGGGGACCTCGGGGCGCTCGACGGTGCGGCGCGGGGCGAAGCTCAAGCGCTCGCCTCCTTCGCGAGCGCGTCGGAAGCCGCCCCGGCCGCGACGGTCTTCGCGAAGAAGTCGGGGTTCATCCCGGCGTGGAGCCGGACGGCGTTCGTGAACGCGAAGTCGCGGAAGTCCTGCTCCGAGAGGCGACCCTCTTCGACCGACTCGAAGGCCTCGTGGACCGGCTCCGTCATGTCGGACACGTCCCAGTGGGAGATGTCGGAGCCGAACATCGCCCGCAGCCGCGCGCCGAAGGGATTCACGCGCTCCGAGAACGCCCAAGGCACGAGCGGATCGTCGGCCTCGCAGCCGAAATAGAAGTTCGGCTCGAAGCGATCGCGGATCTGCGAGGGGGACTCGAGTCCGATGGCTTCGAACTCGTCGACCCGTGCCGGGCGAGCGCCGGGCTGGGCGAAGTGCCGGCGGATCCGCTCCCGCTCGGTCTTCACCTCGGCGCCTGCATGCGCGTCGAAGAGCGCCATCAAGCCGTCGACGTCGAGCCGGTCGGGATCGAGGGAGCCGATCGCGTGCCCGCCCCGCTTCTCGTAGTGGCCGATCAGGTCCGCGTAGAGGCTGCACGCCCAGGCGACGCCGCCTTCCAGGAAGCCGATCCGGAGATCGGGGAAGCGATGGGTGACGCCGCCCAGGAAGAGCGCCTTGCAGAGGCTCTCGTGGCCTCGCGCGAGACCGCCGATGTGGTTGTAGACGTAGCTCGACGAGGAGCGGGCCACGCTGTGATACTGGTCCGAGCTGTGCGAGATCGGCGAGAAGCGTCGATCGAGACAACGCTGCCAGAAGGGATCGTAGTCGTAGGCGGAATCGATCCCGTACTGGTCGTAGAGATGGACCGGAGGATCGAGTCGGCCGTGGTTGCGCTCGAGCGCCGGAATCGGCCGACGGACGTAGCCCGAGATCGCTCCGGTATGCAGCCCGAGATCGACCGCATGGTCGAGGGTCTCGATCGCGACGTCGGGCGTGTTCATCGGGATCAGCGCGCCGACGACGATCCGGTCGGCGTAGGGCGCGAAGAGCCGCGCGTGCATCCGGTTCAGCGCCCGGCAAGCCGCGCCGGCGAGCTCCGGGTCCTCGAGGTCGAGGAACGACAGGCTCATCGACGCGTAGAGGATCGTCACGTCGATCCCGAACTCGTCCAGACGCTGGTAGAGCAGCTCGGGCAGGTAGGCCGTCGCCCGGTCGAGGGTCTGCTCGGTCGGCCATCCCCACCAGGAGGGCATCGCCTGACCGCGATCCGGATCCCCGCCGATCGTCGCGACCGACGAAGTCGTGTCGAAGGGCGCCGCGTGGCCGGCGAGGAAACGATCGCGCAGCGTCGCCCCTCCCTCCTGCTCGACGTAGGCCGTGATCTCCTCGTGGGCAAGCGGCCAGATCTCGACGAAGTGGCCGTCGCCGTCGATGATCGGGTGATCCACGGATTCGCGAACCCGGGCAGAGCGTGTCTTCGTCGTCATCCCGAGAGACTATCGCGTCGTCTCGGGCCTGCTCGCGGTGGGGCGCGCCGCCCGATCGGGCTAGCCTGATCCCTCCCGATCGGGCGCGCTGGAACCGCGAGGTCCGTGTGCCGACGATCGCGCTCCGAGCGGAGTCGACGACGACGCCCGATCCCCAGGAGGACACTCGATGCAGGACCTGCTGATCCGCAATGCACTCATCTGCGACGGAACCGGTGCCCCCGCACGGACAGGCGACTTGTCCATCCATGACGGTCGGATCGTGAGCGTAGGTTCCTCGTCGGGAACCGCCTCGCGCGAGATCGACGCCACCGGCCTCGTCGCGGCCCCCGGCTTCATCGACCCCCACACGCACTTCGACGCGCAGCTCACCTGGGACGGTCAGGCGCGCCCCTCCCTCGAGCACGGCGTCACGACGGTGATCCCGGGCAACTGCTCCCTCTCGCTCGCACCGCTCCGGGCCCGCGATCGCGAGTTCCTCGGCTCCGTCTTCCGGCAGATCGAGGAGATGCCGAAGAGCGCCTTCGACGCCGGCCTCGAATGGAGCTGGGAGAGCTTCGGCGAATACCTGGACGCGATCCGAAACGACCTCTCGATCAACGTCGCCCCGCTCGTCGGCCACAGCCTGCTTCGCCTCTGGGTGCTGGGCGCCGAGAGCCGCGAGCGAGCATCGACGCCGGAGGAGATCGAAGCGCTGTGCGACCTGCTTCGAGAGAGCCTCGAGGCGGGGGCCGTCGGATTGAGCACGAGCTTCAGCGACATCGACCACGAGTTCCGCGCCGTGCCCTGCCGGCTCGGCACGATGGACGAGCTCCGGGCGCTGTGTGCGGTCCTGGGTGAGACCGGTCGGGCTCTCCAGGTGCTGCCCGAGTTCTGGGAAGCGGACCTCCTGCTCACGCGGATCGACCAGATGGCCGAGCTCTCGCTCGAGTACGGCATCCCGACCACCTTCTCGCCCCTCTTCGAGAGCACCACGACCCCCGATCTCGTCGGAAAGGTCCGCGAGCGTCTCGAGCTCCACGCCGCGCGGGGCGCCCGCGTCGTCGCGCAGATGCAGACACGCCCGATCGACATGACCTTCGACATGACGATCCCCAACGCCGTCTTCTCCGCCATGCCGACCTGGTTCGGCACGCTGATGCAGGGCGAGGAAGCGATCCGCGGGGCCTTCTCCGACCCCGCGACCCGAGCGGCGCTCGTCGAGGAATCGAAGACCGACCGCCGTCCCATCGCCCTCGACTTCCAGCTCGGCCAGATCCGCCTCTCCGCCGCCACCGGCCCCTGGAAGCAGCAGGTCGGTCGTAGCCTCGCCGACCTCGGCGCCGAGCTCGATCTCGACCCGGCCGAGGTGCTGATGCAAGCCTCGTTGGACGAGGACCTGCGCGCCCGCTTCACCGCGGAGTCGCTCGCCCACTTCGATGCGCCCCTGATCGCGCGTTCGATCGACCACCCGCAGATCATCGTGGGGGCGGGCGACGGCGGGGCCCACGTCGCTCGCTTCGCGACCTACGGAGACACGGGACGCCTCTTCTCCTGCTTCGTCCGCGACCTCGGGGCCCTCTCCCTCGAGCAGGCCGTGAAGCGCGTGACCGCGGACATCGCGGACGCCTGGGGCGTCGAAGGACGCGGGCGCCTCGAAGAAGGCGCCGCAGCCGACGTCGTGCTCTTCGACCCGGAGACCATCGCGCGCGGCCCCGAAGAGCTCGCCTTCGACCTCCCCGGCGGCGGCGAGGACTTCCGCTTCATCCGGCGCGCGAAGGGAGTCGAGCGTGTCTTCGTGAATGGGGTCGAGGTCTACAACGCGAGCGACGGCTACTCGGAAGCACGCAGCGGCACGATCGTCGACTACCGCTCCGGAAGCGTCTCCAAGCCGGCCGCGGACGCCCCGGAACCGATTCGCCGCTTCACGCACCCGGAGCCCGGAGACGACTGGCCGCAGGTCGCGGCCCGTCACCTTGCGGACCAGCCCACCGACCAGGCCGTCACCCTGCTCCAGAGCTGGAACCTGCACCTGGTCCAGCGCCCTCCCACGAATCCGATGACGCCGCTCGATCTCGTCTTCCTCGAGCCGCCGCGCGCCGAAGCCTGAGCCCCGGAAGTGACCGCCGAGAGCGAGGCGCAGGTGGTCGAGGTCCACCTCGAGACGGCGCACGACAGCGAGAGTCTGGTCGTCCTGGTCTTCGCCTACCCGAACGGCGGGCGCGCACGGATCCAACTCGACGGCGGCGCAGTGCGCGACCTCGTCGCGTCCCTCGAGCTGCGGGACGTGAACGAGCTCGTCGGCCGCCCCTTCTCGTCCCTCGCGCCGGCTCTGCCGGCGAACCGCAGGTGAGTTGAGCTCGCCCGCGAGCGACGCCGACTCGCTCCCAAGGGAATGTTGCTAGTCGCGCTTCGGCGCCGAATCGAACCGGACCGGCAGCCGCTCCGGACCGCGGATCAGCGACCCCACCCGCCACTCCGGCTCCCCGTCCGCGGCGATCCCGGGCATCCGCACGGAGAGGATCGCGAGCGCCTCCTGGATCTCGATGCGCGCGAGCGAGGCGCCGAGGCAATAGTGGGCCCCGCCCCCGAACGTGAGCATCGGCTCCGCGTGCTTGCGCGTCATGTCGAAGCGGTCCGGGTCGGGATAGATCGTGGGATCGCGGTTCGCCGCCGGAGCGGAGGGCAGCGCCACCGTGCCGGCCGGAATCGTGAGGCCCTTGTACTCGATGTCCTCGGTGGAGAGCCGCGGCGACCCCGAGCCCGCCGGCTCGTATCGGAGCACCTCTTCCGCCGCCGAGACGACCCACTCGGGCTCCTTCGCGAGGCGTTCCCACTGGTCCGGATGCTGGATGAAGGTGTGGGCCGCACAGGCGAGCTGACACTGCGTGGTGTCCTGGGCGCCGAAGATCAGAACCGTGACCATCGCGCGGAGCTCGTCCCGCGAGAGCCGATCCCCCTGCTCCTCGACGGCGACGAGATCCGAGATCAGGTCGTCCTGCGGCGACTCCGCGCGCGCGGCGAGCAGATCGTCGACGTAGGCGTTCAGCGAGAGGAGCGCCGCCTCGATCCGCGGTCGCTCGACCGCGATCCGGGACCCGTAGGCGAGGGAGAGATCGCGACTCCAGGCGTGGAAGCGCTCGAAGTCCTCGTCCGGAATGCCGAGCAGCCCGCTGATCACGCGCACCGGATAGGGCGCCGCGAACTCCGCGACGAACTCGCAGGCGCCGCGGTCGACGAAGCGGTCGAGCAGGTCGTGGGTCGTCGCGCGCATGAGGGGACGGAGCGACTCCACGCGCCGAGGCGTGAAGGCACGGGACACGAGCCGCCGCAGCCGGGCGTGGTCCTCGCCTTCCTTGCTCGAGATCTGGTCCTGAAACCAGGTCCAGAGCGGCCCTTCCGTGATTCCGGCGCCGACCAGCGCATCGGCGCCCAGCTCCCGCCAGCGCTTGTCGCGCAGCAGCCAGAGCACGTCCTCGTAGTGGAGGAAGGCGAGACCGACCGGCGTGCGCGCCAGCCAGGATCGCTCGCTCGCGGCGCGATGGGCCGCGTGGAGGTTCCGATCGTAGTCGGGCGAGAGCGTGTCCAGGAAGGGCAGCGTCTCGTCGAGGCCGTCGGCGCCCCCGGTCTTCGGTGCGGTCTCGTTCTCGGCCATGGCGTTCCGGCTGCTTGTCATCGTTGGTCTACAAGCGTAATTTCGATGATCGACATCGCAAGACGCGCTCTGTGATCCACCCGCGCCGAGCGCCTGCGCGGTTTCCGCCCCGCGATCCGGACGCCGCCCCGGATTCGCCCACGAGCTCCGCGACGAGGAAGCCCATGACTGCGCTCGACCCCGACTTCGACTTCGATCCCTTCGACGCGCGCTTCTTCGAAGACCCCTACCCCTACTACGCCGAGCTGCGTCGCAAGGCACCGGCCCATCGGCTGCCGACGCCCGGCGGACGCGTCTGGCCGCACTACTGGCTGATCACGCGGGCCGACGACGTGAACGATGCGCTCGCCGACTGGAAGACCTTCTCCTCCGCCCGCGGCACGCTCGTCGACACCGACATCAGCCTGATCCCCGTGAACATGTTCAACATGGATCCCCCCCGGCACGACGAGCACCGCGCGATCCTGGCGCGGGTGCTGACCCCGGCCCGGGTCGCCGCCCTCGAGCCCCACGTCCGCGAGAGCGCCGCCGCCCTGCTCGACCGCCTGATCGGAGAGGGCGGCTTCGACGGGGCGCGGGACTACGCCCAGCAGATCCCGACCCTCACGATGTGCGAGCTGCTGGGGCTGCCGCTCTCCGATCGCGAGCAGTTCCTCCGTTGGAACATGGAGACGCTCGCCGGCTCGGACTTCACGAGCCCCGAGGCGTTGGCGGCCTATGCCGCGATGGAGCAGTACTGGCAGGGGCTGGTCGAGGAACGACGACGCCAGCCCGGCGAGGACCTGATTTCGCTGATCCTGCACGGGCAGACCGAGGGCGAGCCGCTCACCGACGAGGAAGTCGCCGGCTTCTGCTCGCTCCTCCACGACGCCTCGCAGAACACGACGATGAACACGATCGCCAACGGGATCATCGAGCTCGCCCGCCATCCGGACGAGCGCCGCAAGCTCGTCGAGGCCCCGGACCGCTGGCCCCGCGCGCTCGAAGAGCTCCTGCGCTTCCTGTCCCCGGTACAGGGCCTCGCGCGGGCGACGACCCGCGACGTCGAGATCGGCGGCGAGACGATCCCCGCCGGCGATCAGGTCCTGCTCCTCTACGGATCCGCCAACCACGACGAGACGGTCTTCCCGGATCCCGACGTGCTCGACCTCGATCGCACGGTGAAGAGCCACTGGACCTTCGGCCACGGGATCCACTTCTGCCTCGGCAACGCGGTGGCCCGCCTCGAGACGCGCGTCTCCCTCGAGGTCCTGCTCGAGCGTCTACCCGACTACGGAATCGACGAGGCGGGCATCGTCCGCAATCAGCTCGTCCCCACGCGCGGCGTCGCCGAGGCCCCGGTCGTCTTCTGAAGTCGGCGGCCGGGACGACCCGACCGCGCGACGATCACGGGTCGTGATTCTCGGGCTCCTCGGGGACTTCGAGGATCGGCTGCGCGGGCAGCGGTTCGTCGGCGCCCCCATCGTGCTCTTCGAGCTCCGCCTGCCCGGCCGCCGCGTCGTGGAGCTCGTCCTCCCGCGTCTCCGCACCGAGTCGGAAGGCCGCGAAGCCGGGGAGCACCACCTGGTTCAGCGCCATGCCCAGCACCCGTCCGTCGAAGGGCGCGTTCAGCTCCTCCTGCTCGTTGGTGACCGGGTCGATCACGCGACCGAGCCGTTGGCCCAGCTCGACCGATTCGCCGAGCTCGACGCTCGAGAGCAGGATCCCGCTTCGGTTGGAGCGGACCCAGGTCGATTCGTAGTAGACCGGCTGGGGCGCACCGAAGACCCGGATCTTGGAGATCATGCCGAGATGCGTCATGTAGGACTCGATCGCCTCGACGCCCTCGACCACCTCCTCCTCCTGGAGCCGGAGCGGCTCTCCCGCCTCGATGGTGACCGCGGGAATCCCTGCCAGAGCGGCCGCCCGACGGAGCGTGCCCTCGCCTCCCGTCGAATGCAGGACCGAGATCCGACCGAAGCCATGGGTCATCTCGAGGACGTCGTCGTTCGCGAGGTTGGCGCGCAGTTGAGGCAGGTTGCTGCGGTGGAAGGATCCCGTGTGCAGGTCGACGAGCCGGTCGCAGTGGCGCACGACGGCGTTGAAGAAGGAGTAGGCCACGCGCGATGCCAGGCTGCCGGCGGGATTGCCCGGGAAGTACCGATTCAGGTCCCGACGGTCGGACAGGTAGCGCGAGCCCCGCTGGAAGCCGGAGAGATTCACGATCGGCACGCCGATCAGGGTTCCCGAGAGCGTCGACGGATCCGTCGTGTAGACGATCCGGCGGACGATCTCGATTCCGTTCAGCTCGTCGCCGTGGACGGCGGAGGACAGGCAGAGCACCGGGCCAGGCTTCGTCCCGTGCACGACGAGCACCGGTGCGCCGAGCTGGACGCCCGCCTGGTTCGCACTCGAGTGCCAATCGAGCCGGCGCAGGGTCCCCCGCGCGACGCTCTCGCCGAGCAGCTCGATGGCGTCTCGCGCGCCCTCCTCCGGCCGCTCCGTGTCCGTGGACGGCGATCGGACCTCGCTCGCCGCCGCGGGCGGAGCCGCCTCGGCCGTACCGACGCAGAACAGCCACACCAGCGCGTACAGAACGAAAGACACGGTTCCCCACGAGGTGCGTTGTGACGTGGCACACATCGCTCGTTCGAGCCGTTGCTTCGACAAAGGTCTCCCCCCGACCCGGAGCCTGTCGAGCGTCCGGGTGTTTGGCGGTCCCCTCCGCCGGAGACGCGAAGATGCGGGAACACACCCAACCGGGAGCAGCGACGCCCCGACGGTTGCTGCGTTAGGATACGCGCCATCCCGCCGTCGAGCACCAAGAGGTCGAAATGACGTCCCCCCGATCGTTTCGCGCAGGTCGCGCCGTGTGCGCGCTGCTCGCCCACGCGATCCTCCTGACCGGCTGTGCACAGGCGAGCGACGCCGCGAGCGAGAGACGTTCCGAGGAGCCCAAGAGAATCGTCGGCTGGGTCGAGCGGGTCACGGTGTCGCCCATCGGTTTCCCCGTGAAGGCGAAGCTCGACACGGGTGCCCGAACGAGCTCGATCCACGCGGAAGACATCGAACGGTTCGTGCGCGACGGCGAGAAGTGGGTGCGCTTCACGATCGCCGTCGAGGATCCCGACGACGTCGTCCGTCGAGAGCGACTGGAACGACCGCTCTACCGGAACGTGCGGATCAAGGACCACGACGATGCGTCCGATCGTCGAGCCGTCGTGGAGCTCGAGCTCTGCATCGACGGCCGGACCGAGCGCACACAGTTCACCCTCGCCGACCGGTCGCGCTTCCTCTACCCCGTCCTCCTCGGACGCCGCTTTCTCGGCGGTCGCTTCGTCGTCGACCCGGGACAGACCTTCCTGACGAGCTCGACCTGCGCCGCGACCGAGGCGACGACGGACGAGGACGCGGCGCCGTGAGAGAACGTCGGGTCTATCTCGCCGCTCTGGTCCTGATCGTCCTGGGCGGGACACTCTTCGCGTACAAGAACCAGACGCTGGGGCTTCCCGTGGTTCCCGACGCGGAATCCACGGTCTGGACGATCGAGGCGCGGGCGAGCTTCGACGCCCGCGGCGGGCCGGTCCGGGCGCGCCTGCGCATTCCGTCCGAGACGCCCGGCTTCGAGACCCTCGACGAGGACTTCATCTCCTCGAGCTACGGGTTCACGACGGTGGTGGAGAAGGCCAACCGCTTCTCGGAGTGGACGGTCCGTCGCGCGCGCGGTCGACAGGCCGTCTACTACCGGATCACCGTCCTCCCCGACGAGTCGCCTCCGCGCCATACGGACCCCCATCCGGGCTATCCGAGGCGCGACCGCCAGTCCGAGTCCGTCGACTCCGCGATCGCCGCGCTACTCGACCAGGTCCGCAAGGAATCCGCCGACATCGAGACCTTCGCCGTGAACCTCGTGCAGCGGCTGAGCGCAGGAGCGAACGCCAAGGACGGTGCCGTCGAGCTCCTGAACGACGCGGCCGTCACCCCGCTCGACCGCGCGCGGCAGATCACCGACCTGCTGGCCGGCGCACGCATCCCGAGCCGCGTCGTCGTCGGTCCGATGCTGCGGGACGGCGCGCGGGACGCGGTCCTCGTCCCCTTCGTCGAGGTCCACAACGACCAGGAGTGGATTCCGATCGACCCGACCACGGGCGCCCGCGGCTACCCGCCGACCTACCTTCCCTGGACGACCTCCGCGAACGGCCTGCTGAAGCTCGACGGCGCCGACGACGGCGAGGTCAGCTTCGCGATCGCACGGAGCGATCGCGCCGCCGTCGAGATCGCCGCGCGACGCGCGGAAGGCAGCCAGCCCTTCTGGTACAAGGCGTCGCTCCTCGCCCTGCCCATCCAGGTCCAGAACGTCTACCGGATCCTGATCATGGTCCCGGTCGGCGCCTTCGTCGTCGTCGTGCTGCGCACGCTCGTCGGCGTGTCGACGTTCGGCACCTTCATGCCCGTCCTGATCGCCCTCGCCTTCCGCGAGACGGAGCTCGCGATGGGGATCGTGCTCATCGTCTCGATCCTGGCCGTCGGACTGGGGCTTCGCTTCGCGCTCGATCGACTCCACCTCCTGCTCGTCCCGAGACTCACCGCAGTCCTCATCCTCGTCGTGCTGAGCATGCTCGTGATGAGCGCCCTCTCGTTCCAGATCGGCCTCGACCGGGGCATCTCGGTCGCCCTCTTCCCGGTCGTGATCCTCGCGATGGTGATCGAGCGGATGAGCGTGATCTGGGACGAGCTCGGCTCGCGCGACGCGCTGCTCCAGGGGCTGGGCAGCCTGGTGGTCGCGATCGCCGCCTACTTCGTCGTGACGAACGAGCTGCTCGGCCACCTCTTCTTCGTGTTCCCCGAGCTGCTGCTGATCCTGCTCGCGTTGACGCTGCTCGCCGGCCGCTTCACCGGCTATCGCCTCTTCGAATACTGGCGCTTCCGCAGCCTGCTGACGGACGGGTCCGGGAGCGGTGACGCTTGATCCGCCGATGGCCGGGAAGCGTGCTGCGCGAGCGGGGCGTGCTGTCGATGAACGCGCGCAACCTCGAGATGATCGCGGAGGAGAACCCGCGCCGTCTCTACCCGCTCGTCGACGACAAGACCCTGACGAAGCGGCTCGCGACCGAGGCGGGAATCGCGGTCCCGGAGTTCTACGGCGTCATCGAATCCGAGGGCGGGATGGGCGAGCTCGACGCGATCCTCGAGGGGCGACCGAGCTTCGTGATCAAGCCCGCGCAGGGCAGCGGCGGGAGCGGGATCCTCGTCGTCGACGGCACCCGCCAGGAGCGATTCCTGCGTTCGAACGGGACCTACCTCGACCGCGAACAGCTCGAACGCCACGTCTCGAACGTGCTCTCCGGCATGTACAGCCTCGGCGGTCACCCGGACCGCGCGCTCATCGAGCGCCGCGTCGAGTTCGATCCGGTCTTCGAGGACATCACCTACCGGGGCGTGCCGGACATCCGGACGATCGTCTATCGCGGCGTCCCGATCGCCGCGATGGTGCGGCTGCCCACGAGCGACTCGGACGGCAAGGCCAACCTGCACCAGGGCGCCGTCGGGGTCGGCATCGACATGACGACCGGCATGACGACGACCGGCGTCTGCAAATCGCGCCCCGTCGACCACCATCCGGACACGATGATGCCGCTCGCGGGCGTCGAGATTCCCGAGTGGCGCTCGCTCCTCACGCTGGCGGCGCGGTGCTTCGAGCTGGCGCCGCTCGGCTACCTGGGCGTCGACATCGTGCTCGATCGCACGCTCGGCCCGCTCGTCCTCGAGCTGAACGCCCGCCCCGGGCTCGCCATCCAGCTCGCCAACCGACGCGGTCTTCGCTTCGCGATCGATCGCGTCCGTGCGCTGGACACGGTTCCCGAAGACGCGAGCGAGCGAGCGGCCCTCGCGTTCACCCAGGCAGCGGCTTAGCGCGCTCGCCCCCACGCGACGCGGATCGGACGCCCTCCCGCCCGATCCGCCCCTAGAGTCCCGGGAGATCGTCCGCGAGGCCGAGCATCACGTTCGCCGCGTCGAGATAGGTCTTCTCACCGATGAACGTGTGCTGCGTCCCCGTGTACATGTCCCGGAAGGCGCGCTCGAGTCGGGAGCCCTCCCGGATGGCCGTCGTCCCGGCGGCGAGATGGGCCCACTGACAGATCTCGCGACTCGCTTCGGTCGCGTAGGTCGCGGCCATGCGCATGTCCGCACGCATCTCGAGCGTGAGCTCGGCGCCCCCTTCGAGCTGCTCGAAGACGTCCTCGTTCGTGTCCCGGAGCAGACACCAGGCCGCCCGCCACATGCCTTCGTGGTGGGCGAGCCCCTTCTGGAAGGTCATCTTCCCCGCCATCGTCGTGGCATCGCCCATCCGCTGGCGGGACTGCGCGAGCTCCATCACGTCGTCGAGACAGCTGCGCGCGACGCCGAGGGCCCAGGCACCGTGACCCGCCGCCGTGATCGGCATGATGCCGAGGCGGTAGGGCGTGCCGCCGCGATGCGGCTCCCGCGTGAAGAGGGGGTACGTCCGGTACTCGGGAACGAAGACGTCCTCGACCTCGTAGTCGAAGCTTCCGGTTCCCTTGAGTCCCGTCACGTGCCAGCCGTCGGTGAAGCGGATCTCCTCGCGCGGGAAGATCGCCACGCGCAGGTCGGGCATGCCGCCCTCCCCCATGACCGGAGCACCGTTCTCGAAGGGAAGGAACCCGCCGGCGACGTACTCGCTATGACCGGTGCCGCTCCCGAAATTCCAGCGCCCCGTGATCCTGAAGCCGCCGTCTGCGCGCTGGCCCTGCCCGTTCGGCGCGAACTGGCCGCCCATCGTGACCCGGTTGTCGTGCGCGGTGAAGACCTCCTCGAAGCCCTCCTCGGGCAGGTAGGCCGCACCGAAGGCCGCGCTCGGCAGGTTCGCGATGCCGCACCAGCCCGTCGAGCCGTCCTGCCAGGCGAGCTCCTCCCAGATCTCGATCATGTCGGACAGCGAGGGCTCGATCCCGCCCGCCGCGCGAGGATTCAAGGCCTGCATCAACCCCGACTGCCAGAGCGCGTCGACGGTCGGCTTGCTGAGCGTTCGCTCCGTCTCGCTCTCGCCCGCGTTCTCCATCACGACGTCGCGAATGGAGCGGGCCATCGCGAGGCCGCGGTTGTCGGTCGGTCCGTTCCGGTCGATCCGGGTACTGGACATGTTTCGGGTCTCCTCGTCTGCAGGGCCGGGGGCGATCTCCACGCTGGCGCGAACGCACGTCCTGGGACGTCGGTCGCGCGGCGGGGCCGATCTCAGCCCGCGGCCGGCTTCCGTGCGTGGATGCGCTTCACGACGTCGAGATAGACCGGGTCGATCTTCTCGATCTCGAACCCCGCCGCACGCACGTTGTCGTCGGTCTTGCGGTTCATCTCCGGGCCGAACCGGCTCGAGAGGGGCGTCATCAGGTTCATCATCATGCTGAAGGGGAAGATGCGGGAGCCGGTGTGCTCGAACATCTTGAGCTCGCCGCCGGGCTTGAGCACCCGGAGCAGCGAACGCAGCCCGTCGACCGGACGCGGCACCGAGCAGAACGTGCACGACGTGAAGATCTGGTCGAAATGGTCGTCGGGAAAGTCGAGGTCGTGCACGTCGGCCACGAAGAGCTCGAGCTCGCCGTCGTAGGCCTCGGCTCGCTCCCGGGCCGCCTCGAGCATCTTCGGACTGATGTCGATTCCGGTGATGGTCTGGCCGCTCGGCCAGAAGGGAATGTCGAGCCCCGTGCCGATCGCGAGGAAGAGGATCCGCCCCCCGTTCATCGCCGAGAAGAGCTCGCGCTTGAAGGGCTTCCAGCGCTTCTCCGGGCCGTATCCCGCCATCACGTCGAAGTTCGCCGCCGCCGCGTCCCACTTCGCGCGGGTCCGCTCGGACTCGGCCGCCCGGGTCTGCTCGTCGGCACCCGCCATGTTCTGCTCAGCCATGCTGCGGCCCCCGCGCCTGGAGGATCCCGTTGAGCACCCAGGTCACCGCCCAGCATGCCCAACCGACGACCGCCCCCTGTCCGAGCGCGTCACCGACGGTCTCGACCCGCCCCATCGCCTCGGCCATACCGACCCACATACCGGCCATCATGCCCCCGAACATCGTCGGCACCATGATCTCCATCGCGCCGAAGAGGGCCCCGAATCCGATCGAGATCGGCAGCGAGACCGTCATGCCCACGACCATCGCCGGGATCATCGCGAGGAACATGTTCCAGCCCGGCGCGACGACCGCTGCGCCCGCGAGGCCGCAGACGGCACCCGCGAGGCCGGTGGCGAGCAGGTCGCCGAAGAGGAAATAGGGTCGCGTCTCCATCCAGATCCTCCTGTCTCCGCGCGCACGTCCTCGTACGACACGGGACCCGCCCCATCGCAACCGGACGGCCGCCCGAGGCACTCGAGGACAGGTAGACCTCGCGAGCATCCGGCGCCAGTCGCCGAGGAAAGGGCCAGGCACATGGAGGTGGTCCGGGAGCCCCTTCTTCGAGCTAGCTCCCGGCGTTTCTCCGCCCCGCCGCCCGCCGCTCGTCGAGCACGCGTCGGATCCGGTCGCGCTCGACACGGTCGAGGGAGAAGCGCCAGAAGGCGGCCATGCCGATCAGCAGGCAGACGAAGGGCGCCCCGCCGGTCATGCCCTTGATCGTCCATTGGGTCCATTCCGTCTGCTCGGCGTTCGGCGTGAAGCCGGAGCTCTGCAGCGCCCAGCCCGAGAGCGCGATCATCAGGCCCGTCCCGAACTTCATCGCGAGGCTCCAGGCGGCGAGGTAGGCGCCTTCCTTCCGCTCGCCGGTCCGGGCCTCGTCGTAGTCGATCACGTCGCCCTTGATCGAGTAGCCGAGGGTCTGCCCGCACGCCCCCGCGAACCCGTTGATGACCGAGCTGGCGATCATCAGGAGCAGGCGCCCCTCGTCCTGGAACAGGATGCTCCCGTACCCGATCGCCTGGAGCGCCATCGCGAAACGCCACAGCTTGTGGGGCTCGTAGCGATTCGCGAGCGACACCCAGAACGGAATCGAGACGAAGGCCGGGATCGTGTAGAAGAGGAAGACGAGCCCGACGTAGTCCTTGGCCTTCGTCACGTAGAGCAGCAGGTACGGCGTCATCGCGCTGGTCGCACCGATGCCGAAGATCTCGATGAAGTAGACGAAGAGCAACAGCCGCGCGTGCGGATTCGCGAACACGTCGCGGAAGGCCTTGAAGGGATTCTGGGCGCCGCGCCCGACATGGTCCGCGTGCTCCGCCGGCAGGCCGATCGTGCAGATCAGGATCGCGAGGCCCGCGACGGCGGCGCCCGCGACGGAGACGAGGGTCGCGTTCGCCCGGGCCTCCTCGTGGCCCACGATCAGCGGGGTCGCGATAAGGAAGGCCCCCAGCATGCCGAGGGTCAGCGCGACCTGACGCCCCCCGAAGATCCGCGCCCGCTCGGTCGGCGACGGGCTGATCTCGATCCCGTAGGCCATGTGCGGCACGAAGAAAATCGTGAAGGCCGTGTAGAACCCGAGCACCGAGACGACGACCCAGACGAGGAGCTGCGTCTCGCCCAGCCCGGTGGGCGGCGACCACAGCATGATCGTCGTCAGCAGGACGGCGGGGACGGAGCCGTAGATCCAGGACTTGCGACGGCCCCATCGGGAGCGCGTCCGGTCGCTCCAGTAGCCGACCATCGGATCGGAGACCGCGTCCCAGATCTTGGACGCGAAGAAGACCGTGCCGATCACGCCGGGCGCGATCAGGAGCACGTCCGTCGCGAACTGCATGTACACGACGGTGACCATCATGTAGAGCAGGTAGAGCGGGGCGATCGGCGTCGCATAGTCCACGATCAGACGGCGCCGGACGGCAGGCGAAGGAGCGGACGCGCGCTCGACCATGGGCGTCGCGGACTCGGACAAGTTCACTCCCGGAAGACAGGCCGCCTCACGCTATCACGCGGCGGTCGCGGGAGCCGGCGCAGGGATCGGGCGTGAGGACGGCCTCGCACCGGCGCGGCCAGGGAGGAACGAGCGCTAGGATCGTGGCGGATCGACGCGGAGGCAGGATCGATGAGCGAGACGGACGACACGGGGCGAGCACCGGGCGACGCGCCCCCCCTCCCCCTCGCCGACCTGCACGTCGTCGACCGGTCGCTCGGCCTCGCCGGCGCCTACGCCGGGAAGCTGCTCGCCGACGCCGGGGCGACCGTCTGGAAGATCGAGCCCCCGGGCGGTGACCCCGCACGGCGATGGTCCGCATCGGGCCGGAGCCTCGACGCAGACGGAGACGGCGTGCTGTTCCGCTATCTCCACGCCTCGAAACGCTCGGTCGAGGTCGATCCCGACTCGGAGGAAGGGCGTCGCTCGATCCTCGGCCTCTATGCCCGCTGCGGGCTCGTCCTCGACGACGCTTCCCTCCATCGCGACGAAGCCCTCGGACTCGCCGCGCTCCGGGCGCGCCGCCCCGACGCGAGCTGGATCTCGATCACGCCCTTCGGCACGACCGGCCCCTGGCGCGATTGGCCGGCGAACGAATTCACGCTCCAGGCGTGGTGCGGATCGACGGCGAGTCACGGTCGCGCAGGACGCGAGCCGCTCGCCGCCGGCGGCGAGCTCGGCGAGTACACCGGCGGTCTATATGCCGCCATCGCGGCGCTCTCGGCCCGGGAGCAGGCCCTCCGTTCGGGCCAGGGCCGCTTCGTCGACCTCTCGCTGCTCGAGGCGATGGCCCCGACGTTCACCAACGTGGCGCACGTGTGGGGAAGCTTCTCGGGGACCTGGGAGGTTCCGCCCTCCGAAGAGATCCCGGGGATCGAGCCGACCCGCGACGGGCACATCGGCTTCTGCGTCTTCACCGGCCAGCAGTGGCAGGACTTCTGCCTGCTGATCGAGCGGCCCGACCTTCGGGAGCGGCCGGAGCTCGAGACGATGATGGGGCGCCTCACGTGCGCAGAAGAGATGCGCGAGATCGTGCGCGGCTATACGCGACGGCATTCGACCGCGGACCTTCTCGAACGCGCGGAGCTGCTACGCATCCCCGTCGCGCCCATCGGTCACGGCGCGATGCTCCCGTCGCTCGATCATCTCCGCGAACGCGAGGTCTTCGTGCGCAATCCCCGCGGCGATTTCCTGCAACCGCGGGTGCCCTACCGACCCAACGCATGGCCCCCGCGCCCCTTCGAGCCCGCGCCCCGGCTCGGTGCGCACACGGCGATGGCACTCGAAGCAGGCGGCGACGCCGAGGCGCCCAGAGGCGTGACTCCGCCGAGCCCATCCGGACCGGCGGCCGCAACCGATCTCCCCCTCGCGGGTCTGCGCGTGCTCGACTGCACGGCCTTCTGGGCCGGGCCCTGGGGCGGTCACGTGCTCTCGTTGCTCGGCGCGGAGGTGATCCACGTCGAAGCGGTCCAGCGGCCCGACGGGATGCGACTCGGGTCGGTGAAGACGCCGGCGGACGACCTGTGGTGGGAGTTCGGTCCGACCTTCGCCGCCTCGAATCTCGGCAAGCGGTCCGTCACCCTCGACCTCACCCGCGACGAGGGCGTGGATCTCCTGCTCCGGCTGGCGGGGCAGTGCGACGCGATGATCGAGAACTTCTCCGCGCGCGTGATGGACCAGTTCGGGATCGATTGGGAGCGGCTCTCCGCGGCCAACCCCGGACTCGTCTACGTGCGCATGCCCGCCTTCGGGCTCGACGGTCCCTGGCGCGATCGCGTGGGCTTCGCGCAGACGATGGAGCAGCTCTCGGGCATGGCATGGCTGACGGGCTACGCCGACGGCTCCGAGCAGGAACGACTGCCGATGAACGCGCGCGGCCCGACGGATCCGCAGGCCGGCCTCCACGCGGTCTTCTGCACCCTGCTCGGTCTGGCCCATCGCCGGCGGACCGGGCGGGGGGCGCAGATCGAGCTGCCCTTCGTCGAGACGGCGCTCAACCTCGTCGCCGAGCCCATCGCCGAGCACGACGTCTCGGGCGAGCTGCTGACACGAACGGGGAATCGTTCTCTCGCCCGCGCGCCTCAGGGCGTCTACCCGTGCGCCGAGCCGAGCGGCGTCGGCGCGGAGCGCGAGGCGCGCTGGCTCGCACTCTCGATCGAGGACGACGCCCAGTGGATCGCGCTCGTGGAGGTGCTCGGGGGCGCCGACTGGGCCCGCGCGCTCGACGCACCCGGGAAACGGGCGGCCGAACACGACCGGATCGACGGCTGGATCGCGGCCTGGAGCGCACGACGACCGGCGATGGAGGCAGCGCGAACGCTCCTCGAGAACGGTATTCCCGCCGCCGCGGTGACGCCCTGGCGGCGCGCGGCCGATCTCGAGCAGCTCCAGGCCCGAGGCTTCTTCGAGACGATCGACCATCCCGTCGCGGGCCGGCACGCCTACTACGGCCTCCCGATGCGCTTCGATCGCGAGGACGCCCACGGCCTCCCGGGCCCCGCGCCGACTCTCGGCCAGCACAACGAGGAGATTCTCGGAGGCCTCCTCGGCCTCACGAGCGAAGAGCTCGACCGCCTTCGCGTGGACCGCCTGATCGGTGACCGGCCCGTCTGGGCGCAGACCTAACGCCCGGCCGCGTCCATCGACGCCATCGCCTTCTCGCGGTAGCGGGCCATGTCCTTCTCGTAGACCTTCATGTCGAAGGCGGACTCGGTCCGGAACTCGAGCAGCTTCACGCCCTCCGGTCCCGCGTGGTAGGCGTAGACCTGATCGGCCGGAAGGAAGAACCCGTCGCCGGGGCCGAGCTCACGCTGGCCCATCACGATGCTGCCGGAGACGATGTAGTAGAGGCAGTCGGACGAGTGGCTGTGGCGGGGCAGGAGATAGCCCGGCGCGAACTCGATCTCGACGAGGCTGAGGCCGCCGGGACCGCGCTGCCGAAACGGAACGGTCAGCTTGCCCCCGGCCTGCATCCGTTCCATCTCGCCCTCGGTCGCCGGCACTTCGTCGGCCCCCGCCTGCGTGAACGACATGGCCTCCATCATGCCCGCCTCTTCGAGGCTCGGCGCGGAAGCCGCCGTGAAGATGGCCATCCGGCCGGGTTCGATCGCCTGGGATTTCTCGGTGTCGCTCATGATCACTCCGGAGGGTTCGTCGAGGACGGGCCTGTCAGCGTATCGAACCTCGGGGCGACTCGGATCCGTCCGATGACGGCCGATCCGGCTCGGAGGCTCCGGCGCGCGGACGCCGGGCCGAGCCGATCGCGTCGTAGGCGGCGGCCTGGAAAGACCAACGCACGGGTCGCGCTTCGCCGCCCGGCACCATGAAGACGAGGATCAGCTCCTCGACCGGGTCGACCTGCCACCAGGTCCCGAAGATGCCGGGCCAGGCGAAGGCGCCGCGGGAGGCCAGACCCAGCTCGGAGGTCGCGACGCCGTCGGCTTCCTGGACGGCCACGCCGAGCCCGAAGCCCTGCCCCGCCCAGAAGTCGACGCGGCCGGCGAAGGGTTCTGCGCGGCGCTGGGCTTCGGAGAGATGGTTCCGGGTCATCGTGGCGACCGATTCCGGCGACAGGATCCGCACGCCGTCGAGGCTTCCTTCCCCGAGCAGCATGCGTGCGAAGCGGAGATAGTCGTCGACGGTCGAATAGAGCCCGCCCGCCGCCGCGGGAAAGCCGGGGACCGCGGTCTCGGACGGGATCCAGGAGGCGGGCACGCCACCGAGCGATTGCAGTCGCGCGAATCGACTGCGCTCGGCGGCCGGGATCATGAACTTCGTGTCGACCATGCCGAGCGGCTCGAAGATCCGCTCCTGCAGGAAGTCGGGATACTCCATCCCGGAGACCCGCTCGACGAGGATGCCCAGGACGTCGAAGGAGTTGCCGTAGAGGAAGGTACTCCCGGGCTCTGCCGCGAGCGGAAGCGCCCCCACGCGGGAGAGCCACGCATCGTACCCCGCCGCGTTCTCCGCATCGGCGGCCATCAGCGCACGGCGGAGCGGACCGTCCGGTGTTCGCGGCGTGGCGATCCCCGAGCTGTGCGTCAGGAGATCGACGACTCGGATCGAGCGCGCCGCGGGCACCGACGCCTCGAGCGGGCCGGTCGGGTCCCGTAGGACCCTGGGGCGCGCGAGCTCCGGGAGCCAGGCATCGACCGTGTCCTCGAGTCGGAGCCTGCCCTCGTCCACGAGGATCATCGTCGCCACCGCGGTGATCGGCTTCGTCATCGAAGCGATCCGGAAGATCGAATCGCGCCGCATGGGGAGGCCCGCCTCGGGATCCTGCAACCCGACGGCGGCAGCGTGCACGACTTCGCCCCGATGATGAACCAGCGTGACGACGCCCCCCACGACCCCGCGGTCGACGGCGGCCTGCATCGCGATCTCGATGGACGCATATCCCGTCGCGCCGCGCGTCCGGGGCGGATCCTCGACCTCCGACATCGCGCCGCAAGCCAGGCTCGCCGCCGCGAGGGCCAGCCCCGCTCCCCACCGGGCCACGGCCGCGGCCGAACAGCTGCCCCCTTCGCGTCCCTTCATCATCGCGCGCCCCTTCCCGTTCCTTTCCAGCCGATCTTCGCATACCCGGGGGTGCCTGAAGCCCTCGAGGGGCCGCCGCGAGGGAATTCCCGACCTCTCGGACGGCATTCCGGGCACACTGCATCCAGGGGCTCGCGTCCCCAGCGCCCGAACGCCCACCGGAAAAGGAGTCTCGATGCGACGATCTCCCCACCGCTCCCTCCCTCTTGCGATCTTCGCGTTCGTCGCGTTCTCCGTGCCGATCGTCGCGACGGCCTAGCTGCTCGTCGACGATCTCGTCGCGACCGACGTGCTCGGCGTCCGGGTCCTGGCCGTCGACCCGACGACCGGCACCCAGACACCGATCGCCCAGGCCGGGCTCCTCGTGGAACCGGTCGCGGCGGCCGTCGCGCCCGACACCGGCCTCGTCTACGTCGCGGATCGCGCCGCGGGCACGCTGGGCGCCGTGATCGAGATCGACCCGGCGGCCTACGACGCCGGCGACCCGACCTCGAATCAGCGGATCGTGTCGACCGGCGCCAACCTCGAGAATCCGGAAGGCGTGATCTGGGAGGCGCCCGGGCAGCTGCTCGTGGCGGACAGCGGATCCCTCGGCGGCGTCTTCCGCGTCGGCATCGTGAGCGGACTCCAGACGCGTATCGCCACGATCACGGGCGCACGGGGCATCGTCGTCCGGGGTGGCCTGATCTACGTCTCGACCCCGGTCGGCAACGAGATCCTGCGCATCGACGAATCCCAGTCTCCGACCGAAGTGCTGAGCATCTCGAGCACCGGCTTCTTCTCGACGCTCGGCGGCCTCGCCGTCGAAGCGGACGGCGATCTCCTCGTCGCCGACTTCGACGGAGAGATCATCCGGATCGACCCGGATCAGATCGACAATCTCTTCCCCGACGCGAACCAGTCGCTCGTGAGCGACGACGTGCTCCTCGCGAATCCGCGCGACGTGTCCGTCGGGATCGACGGGACGATCTACACGAGCGACTCGGGTGCATCGAACGGCACCCTCTTCGAGATCGACCCCGCCACCGGGGCCGCGACCTCGCTCTCGTCGCCCTTCGGCGGGACGGGGAGCGTCGCCGGTCTCGCCTCCACGCGCCGCGGCCTGCAGGACGGCGACATCGTGGTCGCGAACACGGGCAGCTTCGCGTCCCAGGGCGCCGTCGTCCTCATCGATCCGGACACGGGGGCCCAGACCCGGCTGGCCTCGATCCCCTCGGTCAAGGGCATCGCCATCGAGTCGCCGACACGGCTCGTCGTCAGCGCGGGCGGCGGTACGGTGACCGGACGCGTGATCCGCCTCGATCTCGCGAGGGGAGAGCAGACGCTGCTCTCGCTCCAGCAGGAGGTGGTCCTCGCCGAAGAGATCCACCGCGCGGAGGACGGCACGCTCTACGTCGGGGAGTCGTCGAACTTCACTTTCGACGCGGTCTCGATGGACCTCGTCGACGTCGGCCTCGTCGAGGTCGATCCGACGACCGGCGCGCAGACGATCGAAGCCTTCGATCTCGACTTCCGCGTGCTCTCGTTCGACATCGAATCCCCGACCGGCGACTTCATCACCGCGAGCACCAACTCGGGCTTCGACTCGTTCACGATCTCTCGCGTCTCGAACGGCGTCCGAACGATCCTCGCCACCGACGACCTCCTCTCCACGCCGCGCGGCGTGGCCATCGACGAGGACGCGGGCCTGATCTACGTGGCGGACGACGACGAGATCCTGAGCCTCCCGATCGCGGGCGGCCCCCAGACTTCGGTTCGGAGCTCGAGCATCTTCGGCTCCGGCGGGCTGGTCCAGGACGAGGACGGAACGCTCCTGGTCACGGTCGGAAGCAGCTTCGTCGGCCGCGTCTTCCGGGTCGACCCGACCGACGGAAGCGCGGTCCAGGTCGCGAACGGCGGATTCCTCCTGGCACCGCGCGGGATCGACGTCTACCGGGTCCCCGAACCGGGCCTGATGATCGGCCTCGCTTTTGGCGCCGGAGCGCTCGCGCTCGCGCTCGCGCTCGTCTCGGCGCGACGCGGAGCCGAGCGGAGAGTCCCGCGCCCTTGACGGCGATCCCGCTCGGCGTCTCGGCCCGTCCTCAACCCTGAGAAGAGACGGCGGGCGCGGTCGGTTCTGGACTCGCCTCGACCCTGCGGCCGATCGGACTCACGGCATCGACCGCCGGAAAGAAGTCCGACTGGATCGCGCTGCAGAGCTCGGCCGTCCCTTCGACGATCATCGTGACGGTCTCGTGCAGCCCGACCTGCATCACGTCGTCGAGATCCATCTGCAGCAGGGAGCCGCTCAGCCGGTCGAGTGCGCGACGCGAGGCGGAGGGCAGCGCTTCGGGTCGCTCCTTCAGGAGCTGGTTCAGGAGCACCGCGGCGCGATCGAGGTTGTGCATCACCGATCGCGGAAAGGTCCGGTCGAAGAGCAGGAACTCGGCGACGGACGCCCCGCCCAGCACGCTCGAGCTCAGCTTGAAGAAGGGCTCGTAAGCCGAGCAGGAGCGAAGAATCGCGATCCACTGCGCGGCGTCGGCCGGCGAACGGCCGTCGAGCTCGTTCAGCGCATGGTGATGGACGTCGAGCACCCGCGCGGTCTGCCCTGCCCGTTCCACCGCCCGCCCGAGGGTGATGAAGGTGTAGGGCGTGTCGTGCAGCATCGTGCTGTAGCAGGTCCCGTGGAACATCAGGCACTGGCTGTTCAGTCGCGCGTAGAACGCGTCCCGGTCGCGATCGTAGAGCCGCTTGGCGGATCGTCCGTTCAGCCAGAGCCAGAATTCGTTGATGAGCTCCCACATCTCGACGCTGATCACCTCGCGCGTCGTCCGCGCGTTCTCCCTGACGGCACGGGCGGAGCTGAGGAGCGAGCTCGGGTTCTCGGGATCCCAGACGAGATAGCGCTGGACGACCTCGGCATCTTCGATGACGTCCTCGCCGTACCGATCGAGGAAGTCCTGCTCCTGACCGACGACGATGACGAGCGGCCGCCAACGTTCCGGCGTGGCCAAGGGAATGTCCAGACTGAACGACGAGTTCACGTCCAGCAGCCGCGACCAGCAGTCCACCCGCTCGAGATAGCGGGTCAGCCAGAAACAGGATTCGGCGACGCGCGAGATCATCGGCCGGTCTCCACGACCCAGGTGTCCTTCGATCCGCCGCCCTGGCTCGAGTTGACGACGTAGGAGCCCTTTCGCAGAGCGACGCGCGTGAGCCCACCGGGCAGGACCCAGGTGTCGTCGCCGGTGATCGCGAAGGGCCGGAGGTCGACACGCCGTGGCTCGACGCCCTTCGAGGTCCAGGTCGGGCAGGTCGACAGCTCGATGCGCGGCTGCGCGATGAAGTTCCGCGGATCCTCTTCGATCTTCTTCCGGAACTCCTTGATCTCCCGCTTAGAGGCCGAAGGCCCCATGAGCATCCCGTAGCCACCCGCCTCGTTCACCGACTTCACGACGAGCTCGTCGAGATGGTCGAGGACGTAGCGGCAGTCCTTCTCCCGGGCGCAGACGTAGGTCTCGACCTGTGGCAGCAGGATTTCCTCGTCGAGGTAGAAGCGGATCATGTCCGGGACGAAGGGATAGATCCCCTTGTCGTCCGCGACCCCGTTTCCGACGGCGTTGACGATCGCGACGTTGCCGGCAGCCCAGGCGCCGATCAGTCCCTCGACGCCCATCAGGCTGTCGGCGCGGAAGACCTTGGGGTCGAGGAACTCGTCGTCGACGCGCCGATAGATCGCATCGACCGGAGTCGGTCCGTTGATCGTCCGCGCGTAGACGCGGTCGTTGTCGACGAAGAGATCGCTCCCCTGGACGAGCGAACAACCGATCCGGCGTGCGAGATAGCTGTGCTCGAAGTAGGCCGAGTTGTAGGGCCCCGGCGTGAGCACCACCATCCGCTTGCGGCCGCCCTCTCCCGGCGCGACCGCGTTCATCGCCTCTCGCAGCTTGTGCGGATAGCTCTCGACGGCGGCGACCCGCGAATCGCGGAAGAGGGCCGGATAGGTCTTCTTCATCGTCTCGCGGTTCTCGAGCACGTAGGACACGCCCGACGGGACCCGCAGGTTGTCTTCGAGGACGACGAAGCGCCCTTCTCCGTCGCGGATGAGGTCGACGCCCGCGATGTGGACCCAGACGTCCTTCGGCGGGCGGACGCCCATGAGCTGGGGTCGGAAGGCCTTCGAGCCCTCGACGAGGAAGCGCGGGATCACGCCTTCCTCGAGAATGCGCTGGTCGCCGTAGACGTCCGCGAGGAAGAGGTTGAGGGCGCGGATGCGCTGGACGATCCCCCGCTCGACGTGCTCCCATTCCTTCGCGTCGATCACGCGGGGGATCAGATCGAAGGGGAAGATCCGCTCGGTGGAACCCCGCTTGTCGTAGAGCGTGAAGGTGATCCCGCTCCGCAGGAAGGTGTCGTCGGCGAGCCGCTTGAGCCGGCGGAAGTCCGCGCGCGTGAGCGCGTTCAGGTGGTCGGCGACGGGGCGCGCCGCGGGCCGGATCGCTTCGAGCCCTTCTCCGGCGAAGAGCTCGTCCCAGGTGGCTTCGAGCGGGGTGTAGCCGTCGAAGAGCACACGGCCCGTCGCCTTGATATTCGACCTTTCCGACGAGGACATGGCTTCATCCTATCGTGTCTCGCCGTATCTCGCGCGATCCGGCCGGGCCCCTGCTCCGAGTGGGCAGAGAACTGCACGCTCGTGCCGATCGAGAGGCCCGGTCGGGCGGGAGTGGCTGTCGCAGCACCGTGTCGGAACGCCCTCCGAAGGAGTGCGCAGCACAATGCTCAGTGCCCGCGGATTCGATACTCTCCGGGGGTGAACGAAGCGACATGGTCACGCGCCGAACAGATCGCCCTCTCCTTCGACGGCCCCACGTCGCCGTCCATCGCGTTGCGGGGACAGAGGGACGGCCAGGCCGATCTGCTTCCGCAACGCTGGGGCGTCGGCTGGTATGCCGACAATCACCGCTCGGTCTCGATCGTCCGGGACGACGACCTGCCGCCCGGGACCTCCCTCTCCCACTTCCTCGACCAGTGGGGTGATCCGCGCACGAGTCTCATGATGGGGCTCGCCGACGGGTTCCGGGACGAGACCTCGAGCGCCGACGACGGCCAGCCCTTCGACAAGTCCTACGCCGGTCGCAACTGGATGCTCAGCTTCGTGGGCACCCTCGATCCGTCGATCAAGGTGGACCTCGCCCTCGATCGGGAAGCCTTCGACATCGAGCCGGTCGGCGCCTCGGCCGCCGAGCACGCGTTCTGCTGGCTGATCTCGCAGATGCGCGCCGCCGGGGCGCGAACCATCGACGAGTTCGGCTGGCGGCGACTGCTGGACGAGTTCCGCCGGATCAACGACTTCGGTCCGGCGAGCCTGATCCTGACCGACGGCATCGACCTCGCCGCGTACCGGGACGAGCAGGATCGCGTTCCCCTGTACTGGTCGCGCCGCGTCCCGCCCCACGAGATCCGGAACCTCGACGGGCGCGCCTTCCTGATCGACCACGACGGCCCCCTCGACGGCTCGCGCACCCTGCTCGCCTTCTCGACGCTGCCGATGCGGGGCTCCGAATGGACCCCCCTCGAGTCGTCGGAGCTACGAATCGTTCGCGGCGCGCAGACGGTCTGGAGCAGCCATCCCGTCGGAATCGAAGAGCAGCACTTCGCGTACATCGGACAGCCCCATACCTCCAACCGCGCGGTCGACGGATCCAGCAGCTTCTCCACCGCCCAGCAGCAGCAGGCGCTGGCGGCCGAGCTGCTGCCGGAGGAACGCGCGGCGGAGTCGGTCCCGACGCCGAGCGCCACGCTGACCGTGTATCACGAGACGCGCTTCGCGTACTCCGAGCCGGTCGAGCGGAGCAGCCACCGGTTCTGCCTCAAGCCGGTGCTCGGCGAGCGCCAGCACGTCCTCGACTACGACCTCCAGGTGAGCGTCGACGGGGTCGCGCGGGACTACGAGGACGTCTTCGGCAACCGCACGCGCCAGCTCGAGGTCGCGGACCCCTACACCGAGATGACCATAACGAGCCGCTTCACCGTCCACGTCGACGGTCTCGTCGCGTCCCACCTGAAGACGCCCCTGCGCCGCGATCAGATCCCGCTGGTCTGGATGCCCTGGCAGCGCCAGATGATGCAGGCCTACCTGATGCCCCCGGAGCTCCCCGAGCCCGAGCTCCGAGAGCTCTCGGACTTCGCGATGAGCTTCGTCGAGCGGAACGACTACGACCTGGTCGAGACCCTGCTCGACATGAACCGGACGATCTACCGCGACTTCACCTACGTGCCCGGATCGACGACCGTCGAGACGACGCCCTTCGAGGTGTACTCGACCCGCAAGGGCGTGTGCCAGGACTTCGCGAACGTCCTGATCTGCATCGCGCGGCTCCTGAACGTCCCGGCCCGCTACCGCGTCGGATACATCTATACGGGCGGCAGCTACGAGAACAAGATCCAGTCCGACGCTTCGCACGCCTGGGCCGAGGTCTTTCTGCCGTGGACGGGCTGGATCGGCCTCGACCCGACCAATGGCTGCCTGGCGAGCGCGGACCACGTGATGGTCGCCTGCGGCCGGAACTACCGGGACGCGGCGCCCACGACCGGCACGATCTACCGCGGCGGGGGCATGGAGACGCTCTCGGTCGACGTGCGCGTCGAGCGGAAGGACGAAGCGCGGGGCTGACCCGCGCCCCGCGTCAGTCGCTCGTCTCGGCGTGGGTCCAGCGCAGGTCGAGCGTATTGGGAAAGCGCGGATGCGGCCGAGCGTCGACCGGCCGATAGGTCCCCTGGCGATGCCCCAGCTGTGTGAACCGCGCGAGCCGTCGGCTCTCCGCGGCAGCCGCGTTCACCGGCCGCACCTCCGAGGCTCGGCCCCCGGGATGGACGACGTGATAGGTGCACCCCGCGATGCTTCGCTCGTTCCACGTGTCGTAGAAGTCGAAGTGGAGCGGAGAGTGGACCGGAATGCGGGGATGGAGACAGTGCGGAGGCTGCCACGCGCGATAGCGGACGCCCCCGACGTATTCGCCGTTCGTGCCCGTCGGCTTCATGGGCATCACGCTTCCGTTGCAGACGACGCGATAGCGCTCGGGCGAGAACCCCTCGACCTTCACCTGTAGCCGCTCGACCGAGGAGTCGACGTAGCGCGCCTGTCCGGAGGCGGTGACCTCCTCGCCGAGCACGTGCCAGGGCTCGAGCGCGCCCCGCAGCTCGAGACGCATCGTGTCGAGGTTCAGCTCGCCCAGATGCGGGAAGCGGAACTCGAAGTGGGGCTCGAACCAGCGATCGTCGATCTCGAAGCCCGACCGTCGGAGATCGGCCAGCACCTCGCCGAAATCCTTCTCGACCCAGTGGGGCAGCATGAACTGATCGTGCACGCCCGTGCCCCAGTGGATCAGCGGCCGTTCGTTGGGCTCGTCCCAGAAGCGTGCGATCAGGGAGCGGACCAGGAGCTGCTGGACGGCGCTCATCCGCTCGTGGGGCGGCATCTCGAAGGCGCGCAGCTCGAGCAGACCCAGACGTCCCGTCGGTCCGTCGGGGGAATAGAGCTTGTCGATGCAGAACTCGGTGCGATGCGTGTTGCCGGTGACGTCGATCAGGACGTTGCGCATCACGCGATCGACCAGCCACGGGGGGATCGGTCCGCCGTCCGGACGCGGGATCTGAGCGAGGGCGAGCTCGAGCTCGTGCACCGAGTCGTCGCGGGCCTCGTCGACCCGCGGCGCCTGGGAAGTCGGACCGATGAACCGCCCCGAGAAGAGATACGAGAGCGAGGGATGGTTGTGCCAACAGCGCACCATGCTCGCGAGCAGGTCGGGCCGGCGGAGGAAGGGGCTGTCTTCGGCCTCGAGCGAGCCGAGCACGACGTGGTTGCCACCGCCCGAGCCGATGTGGGCGCCGTCGACCTCGAACTTCTCCGCAGCGAGCTTCTCGTGGCGGGCCGCGTCGTAGAGCTCCTCGCTCTGCTGGACCGCCTCCCGCCATCCCTGCGTGGGCGGCACGTTCACCTCGATGACGCCGGGGTCGGGCGTCACCTTCCACTCCCGGAGCCGCGGGTCCCGCGGCGCGGGGTAGCCCTCGAGCTGGACGGGGAGGTCCTCCTTCGCCGCCGTGTGCTCGATCGCATCGATCAGGTCGACGAAGTGTTCGAGCCGTTCGAGGGGCGGCAGGAAGATCTTGAGCTGGCCGCCCCGCGGCTCGACACAGAGTGCGCTGCGGACGATGTCCAGGGCGGACCGCTGGGAGGACGGGGGCCCCTCGGTTCCCCGCGTGCCCCGCCCCGGCGCGCCGAAGTGGTCCTGCATTCGCAGCTCGACCGAGCCACGCGCCGCCTGCATGCGAACCTCGCGGTCGGCGTCGAAGGGCCCGGGAAGCGCCTCGCGGGGCGCGAAGGGATCGAGCGGGAAGCCCGGCGCCCGATCCGTCTCCGCGATCCAGGGGATCGAGTCGACGGGAAGCCGGAAGCCCATGGGCGAATCGCCGGGATGGAGGTAGCAGCGCTCGCTCCGGAGGAACCACGAGCCGCTCCGCCAGGTCCCCGCGTGCTCGAGCGGCAGCACCCAGCCGACGACGTGGTCGAGGCCCTGCCCGAACACGCGAGCGAGCCGTGCGCGCTCCATCTCGTCGTCGAGGCGACTCTCGAAGGGATCGACGTTCGTGGGCAGGCGCCGCTCGCGCCACAGGTAGTACCAGACGTCCTCGAAGGCCTCCATGCCGCCGTGCTCTTCGAGGCCGAGCATCCCGGCCAGGGTCTCGAGGAAGCGGCCCGCGTCCTCGGGGCCGTGTCCGTAGTCCTTCCCTGACTCCGCGAGCAGCCGCTCGTCGCGCCAGAGCGGGACCCCGTCGGTTCGCGAATAACATGCGTACGCCCAACGCGGCAGCTGCTCTCCGGGATACCACTTCCCCTGACCGTGGTGGATCACGCCGCCGGGAGACCAGAGCTTCATCAGGCGCCGCGTGAGCCGGTCGGCCACCTCCGCCTTGTGGTCACCGAGCGCCGCCGTGTTCCACTCGTCGTCGTCCGGGCGTTCGGTGCTGACGAAGGTCGGCTCGCCGCCAACGCTGAGGCGCACGTCCTGCGTCGTGAGCCGCTCGTCGACGGAGTCGCCGAGAGAGAGGATCCGCTGCCACTCACGTTCGTCGTAGGGCTTGGTCACGCGCGCGCGGTCGACCACCCGCATCACACTCATGTCGAAGTCGAACTCGGCGTCGACGTCCTCGACGAGCCCCGCGATCGGGGCCGACGAGGCGGGGCTCGGCGTCGCGGAGAGCGGGATGTGGCCCTCCGCCGCGAGCAGGCCCGAGGTCGGATCGAGACCGATCCAACCCGCGCCGGGAATGAAGCACTCGCACCAGGCGTGCAGGTCGGTGAAGTCGGCGCTCGGTCCGGCCGGACCGTCGACGGGCTTCTGGTCGGCGACGAGCTGGACGAGATAGCCGGACACGAAGCGCGCGGCGACGCCGAGTCTTCGCAGAACCTGCACGAGCAGCCAGGCCGAGTCACGGCACGAGCCGCGCCCGAGCGTGAGCGTCTCCTCCGGCGTCTGGACGCCCGGCTCCATCCGGATCACGTAGTCGACGGCGCGGTGGACGGCGAGATTCGTCTCGACGAGGAAGTCGTTCGTGTCCCGCGAACGCGCATCGAGGGAGGCGATGAACGCCTCGAGCTTCGGTGTGAGCGGCAGGGTCGCGAGAAAGGGCTCGAGGTCGTTGCCCCACTCGTCTCCGTACGGGAAGGGCCACTCCTTGCAGCTCTCCTCCAGGAAATAGTCGAAGGGGCTGTACGCCTCGAGGTCGGCGACGAGATCCACCTCGACTTCGAAGACGCCGGTCGGCTTCGGAATCACGAGGCGCGCCATGTAGTTGCCGAACACGTCCTGCTGCCAGTTGAGGAAGTGCTCGCCGGGCTTGATCTCGAGCGAGTAGCGGTGGATCGGCGTCCGGTTGTGCGGGGCGGGACGGAGGCGGACGACCTGCGGACCGAGCACGGCGGGACGCTCGTAGCGGTAGGTCGTACGATGATGGAGGGCTACGCGAATCGACACCGGGTTCTCCTGTTCCCCTCTGCAGGGGACATGTAGCGGCTACATGGACACGGTGTCGAAGTTGTCTTCGCGACCGCGCGGTTTTCGTGACGAATGCGCCGAAACTGGCGCAACCCCGGGGGCAACGGCGTCGATTCGCGACGAACCGCGCGCGATCGACCTGGCACACGAGTCGCCATCGGCCGTACGCTGCTCCCGTATGAGGCGCGCACGCAGCAGGAGAGTTTCATGGGGCGAGTCCATCTCGTAGGCGGCGAAAAGGGAGGCGTCGGCAAGTCCGTCCTGGCGCGCTTGCTGGTCCAGTACTGGATCGATCGCGCAGTCGAGTTCGAGGCCTTCGACACCGACCGGTCCCACGGCGCCCTGCTCCGCCACTACCCGGGCTACGCGACCTGGATCGACGTCGATCGGATGGAAGCGCTCGACCGGATCGTCGACGCGGTGGACGAAGGCGCCGAGGAGGTCGTGGTCGATCTGGCGGCGCAGACCGAGCGCGTCCTCAACGAATGGATCGACGCGGGCGAGGTCCTCGCCCTCCTCGAACGGCTCGGTCACTCCGTCTGGTACTGGTACGTCGTCGACGACGGCAAGGATTCGGTCCGGCTGCTGTCCGCCCTGCTCGACCGGCTCCCGGAGTCCGTCACGCTCGTCTGCGTCCGCAACCAGGGCCGCGCCGACGAGTTCCGCCTCTTCGACGAATCGAAGCTGAGCGCCCGCATCGCCGCGCGCCGCGGCTTCGAGATCGAGCTGCCGAACCTGCACGCCGGGTCGATGCAGAAGATCGACGCCTACGACAAGAGCTTCTGGGCGGCGATCCACAACGTGGACCCGAGCGAAGGCCCCTGCCTCACGCGGATGGAGCGGGAGCGCGCCAAGATCGCGATCCGGAGGGCGCATCGCGCCTTCCGCCAGCTGCTCGACCCGCGCCTCGACGGGGGCAACGAAGGCTAGGCCCGCGCGGAATGGCTCCCGCCGCCGACCCGTGCCACGATCCGTCCTTCGCGTGAGGTCCGGCCGCGACGGCCGTTCGCGCGCGGCTGCGCCCCAGTGACGAGGAGACCGAGATGATCCGGGAGGCACGTCTTCCGCAGAGGCGAAGACGATCCGCTTGGCTGAAGAGCCTGTTGGCCCTCCTTCTCGCGGCCGGCGTCGCGAGCGCCGCGTCGGACGCGCCGTCGAACGCCGGAACGGACGGAGCCGCGGGCGAATCGCTCGCAGCGGAGTTCGAAGAGCTCGACCGGAAGCGACGCGCCCGCCTGTCCGAGGCGACGACCGTGGACGGCGACGCCGTGAAGGCCTCGGCCTTCGATGCGACGGCCCTGAAACGGAAGGGCCTCGAGCTCCGGATGGAGGCCTTCGAAATCCTGCGCGAGCAGGCGGAGCTCGTCGAGCAACGGGCAGACGAGCCGGCCGCCGAGGCGCTTCGTGTGTCTCTCCTGACCGAGCTCGACGAGGCGGAGGCCCGCCTCGGCATCGACATGCAGACCCAGCGGTCGCGCATCCGCGAGCTCAGCGATGCGGCGGCCGGCGCGGAAGGCGAGGCCCTCGCGACGGCGGTGAACCGCCTCGAGCGCGCCGAGCAGACGGAGGTCGAGCTGCTCGCGCTCGCCGTCGACCTCGTGGAGGTCGAATCGCGACTCGGGTCGCGCCCCGCGACGGAGGAGTGGCTGGCGCGGGGCGTCGCGAGCGAGGTCCGGCTGGTCACGAGTCGCATCGGCCTCCTGCGCGACCGCGCCGCCGACGTCGCCGCCCGGGCCGACGCGAGCGGCGCCTCGATCGCCGCCTCCCCGGAAGAGTGGGCGCTCCGAAAGCGGATGGAAGGCTCGATGGACCGGCTCGAGTCCCTGCTCGACCTGATGCCGCGCCTCGGACTCGACGACGCGCCGTACCGACAGATCCTCGTCGCCTCGAGCGGCGAGATCACGCTCGATGCCCTCGATCGGGACGTCGCCGGCGACCTCGTCGGCCAGTGGATCTCGGGACTTCGCGACGGGCTCGTCGAGAACGGTCCCGGCCTGCTCTTCCAGGCGATCCTCTTTCTCGTGATCGTGTTCGTCTTCCTCTGGCTCTCGCGCCTGGCGCGCCGGGTCGTCGCGCGCGCCGTCGAAGCGCCGCACCTCCGCTTCTCCCAGCTCCTGAAGCGGATGCTCGTCTCCCTGAGCTCGGGCGCCGTCCTCGCCCTGGGGTTCCTGATCGCGCTCTCCCAGCTCGGGATCGAGATCGGCCCCATGCTCGCCGGACTCGGGATCGCCGGCTTCGTCCTGGGCTTCGCTCTCCAGGACACCCTCGGCAACTTTGCCGCCGGCATCATGGTCCTCCTCTACCGCCCCTACGACGTGGGCGACATGATCGACTGCGCCGGCGGCGTATTCGGCAAGGTCAGCGAGATGAGTCTCGTCTCGACCACGATCCTGACGATCGACAACAAGACCCTGATCGTGCCCAACAGCAAGATCTGGGGCGACGTCATCACGAACGTCACGGCCCAGCGCATCCGCCGCGTCGACCTCGTCTTCGGCATCGGCTACGCCGACGACATCCCGAAGGCCGAGGAGATCCTCGAGTCGATCGTGGCCGACCACCCGAAGGTCCTCGACGACCCCGAGCCCGTCGTGAAGCTCTCGAACCTCGGCGACTCGTCGGTCGACTTCATCGTACGTCCCTGGTGCGCCCGCGACGACTACTGGGACGTCTATTGGGACGTGACGCGCGAGGTGAAGCTGCGCTTCGACCGGGAAGGGGTGTCGATCCCGTTCCCGCAGCGGGACGTGCACTTCTACCCCGAGTCGGGGACGGCGGAGCCCTAGCGGACCGGCGATCAGTCGACGATGTCGAAGGTCAGCCCCGCCCGCTCTACGAGCTTCGGAACGAGCTTCTCGCCCATGATCGCGCCCGGCGTGTAGATCCCGCCCTTCGCCTCGCCGCAGTCCTCGATCAGGCAGATCGAGGCTTCGGTCATGATCTTCGACGTGGAGCCGTAACCGGGATCCTTGTCCCCGGTCACGTGCGCGCGGAGGGTCTCGCCGTTCGCGTGGCTCCCGAGGAAGAGGACCTCGTAGCCACCGGCCTCCCGCTCTTCCTTCGATGGTCCCTCGCCGGGCTTCGGCCCGCCTTCGCCACTGCCGCCCAGCATCGCCTGCGAGATCGCCGCCATGCCCTGCGCGGCCTGCTGGCCGGCGTCGCCCGGGCCCGTCAGGAACATCTCGTCATACACGAAGTCCTCGCCGTACTCGTGGCCGAGCAATGCGTTCGTCCGGTGGACGTTCTTCGTGTTGATCGGGGCCATGAAGAAGGGAGCGGTCCATCCGCCGGCGACCGGGTCTTCCTCGACGTCGTTGCCCGTCGGCTGGGTCGGGCCCTGGAATCCGCCGGCCAGACAGAACGGGTCCATCAGCCGCGAGAGCAGGCTCGGATCCGCCGCGACGGCCTCGGCGGTCGCGCGACCGCTCGCTGCCGTGCCTCCCGAGAGGGTTCCCCGCATGTCGGTCACGCGGCCGCGCACGCGTGAGCACGGACTCCCGAAGCGACGCGTCGCCTCCCGTTGGAGGAAGAGCACACCGAGATCGAAGGGGATCGAGTCGAAGCCCGACGAGTGGACGATCCGCGCCCCGGTCTCGGCGGCGCGGGCGCCGAAGGTGTCGATCATCTCGCGCATCCAGAGCACTTCGCCCGCCAGGTCGGTGTAGTCCGTGCCCGCTTCCATGCAGGCCTCGACCAGCGGCGTGCCGTAGAGCGTGTACGGCCCGACGGTCGTGACGACGCAACGCGTCCGCCGCGCGAGCGCCGCGAGGCTGTCCGGATCCCCCGTGTCCGCCACGACGAGCGGCGTGTCGGCAGGCGCCCCGATCTCGTCGCGCACCTGCTCGAGCTTGCTCTGGCTCCGGCCGGCCATCGCCCAACGGGGCGCGCCCTCCCGGCCGACGAGGTACTCGGCGACCAGACGGCCGGTGAAGCCGGTGGCGCCGAAGACGACGAGATCGAATTCGCGGGAATCGGACATGGTGCTCCTTCGGGACACGGCAGGAGGCCGCGCGCCGGCGAAGTGTGCGGAGGCCGGCGTCCGGGTTCAAGCGCTGCGGCGGAACCCACGGTCGCGGGATGGACGCGGGAAAGCGAGCCGCGGCAAACGAGACCGGCTCGTGGGAACGGCGTTCCCGTCGGAAACGAAGGCTTGCGTGAACCCCTTCACAGACCCACCCGCCCATCGGGTCGAATCTTCGAGAACCGACTCCTCGAAGGACCCGCCCCGAGATGCCTCGCCGATCGATTCGCCGCCCGCCGACCCCGCCCACCCGGGATGGATTCGTGACGGCGCGCGGCCTCGACGTCGCCCGGGTCGGGACGAATCGACGCCCCAGAGCCGTTCGGACTCGTCCGAACGGACGACCGCCCCCCGTGCTTCGTGAGGTTTCGATGAGGATGCGCCCGACCCCATTCGGAACGCCCCGCGTCGCTGTCATGCTGCCTCCAGGCGATCGCCGCCGAACCTGACGTCGAAGACCCGCCCCCTCGAACACCGGAGATCCGAACTTGTCGAACTTCCTCCAGATGCTCGTCCGCGAACGAACGAACTCGACCCTGTTCGCCTTCCTCGCGCTCGCGGCGGTCTTCGCCGTCCTCGCCACCCGGGTCGAGATCGACGGCAGCGTCGACCGGCTCATGCTCCGAAGCGATCCCGCGCGCGTGCTCGACGCGCAGGCCAAGGTCGACTTCGGGAACGACGAGATCATCATGGTGGGCTTCGAGCTGCCCGCTCCCTACGACGCGGACGATCTCCGCAAGCTGCGCACGATCTCCGAGCGGATCGGCGAGCTCGATCACGTGCGCCGCATCAAGGACCTCTCCTCGACGGAAGACATCGTCGGCGTCGGCGACGTCCTCGACGCGGGTCCCCTGATCGACTTCGACCGCCTCGACGGCGACCTCGACCGCATCCGAGCGCGCGTCGAGGGCCACCCCCTCTACGACGGGCTGCTCGTGAGCGACGACGGGCGCGCGCTCGGGATGATGGTCTACGCGGACTCGGTCGAATCGAACGACGAATCGACGAACGCCCTGACGGCCGAGGTCATGGCGATCGCGCGAGAGATGGCGCCGCCGTGGAACACGCACTTCGCGGGCTACCCGGTCACGGCCTACGAGGTCAACCGGATCGTGAAGCGGGACCTCGCGCTGCTGACGCCGCTCTCGCTGCTCGCGATCTTCTCGATCGTCTTCCTCTTCACGCGGCGCATCGCGGCCGTGGCGATCGGACTCGCGCTGATCGTCTGGGTCGAGCTCGCCGCCCTGGCCTGGCTGGGCGCGACCGGGACGCCCATCAACGTCGTCATCTCGACGCTTCCGACGATCCTCATCGCGACGTCGGGCACCTACCTGGTCTACGCGCTCGGCCTCCTCGCGAAGCTCGGCAGCCTCGACCACCCGGGCGTCAAGCTGATCCGGCTGCTCGTGAAGCCCGTGCTGCTGTCTTCGATGTCGACGGCGATCGGCTTCGGCTCCCTCCGCGCGATCGGGATGCAGTCCGCAGGGGAGCTCGGCATGGCGCTCTCCGCCGGGATCGTCGCGGCGGCGACCGGCTCGCTGCTCCTCGTGCCTGCCCTGGTCCACCGCTTCGGGATCACGCTCGCGCCGCGCGAGCCCGGATGGATGCAGACCCTGCCGCAGATCGGCGTGCGTGCGTCGCGACGTCCGGGGCTCGTACTCGCGGGAGCCGCCGTCGTGCTCGCGGCGGCCCTGCCCGGACTCGCGCGACTCCAGCTCCACACGGACACCCTCCAGTACTTCGCGCCCGAGAACCCGGTTCGGACCGGCGCCGACTTCTTCCAGGAGGAGCTCTCGAGCGGCTTCCTCCTGAACATCGTCCTCCGCTCGGAGGAGGAAGGCCGCGCGATCGACCCGGACACGCTGGCGTTCGCGAAGGACCTTCGCAGCCAGATCGAATCGATCCCCGAGGTCGACCGGACGATCTCGATGCTCGACTACTTCCAGCTGATGGACGCGGCGATGCGGCCCGAGGCGGAGCCGGACGCCAACCCGGGCAGCCGCGAGATCACCAGTCAGTACCTCCTTCTCTACGAGTCGAGCGGGGACCCGGACGACTACGAGCGCTACCTGACCTTCGACCGTTCGGCGCTCAGCCTGATCGTCAGCATCCACGGCGGATCGAGCGTCTACCTCGAGACGGCGGAGGAGATCGCGAAGACCGCTGCGGCCTCGGCCCCGGTCGACGTCCGGGTCGACACGCTCGGCACGACCTTCCTCTATTCGAAGGCGATGGAGGACCTCACCCGGGGCATGCTCCAGGGACTCGCCGTCGCGGCGGGACTGATCTTCCTCGTCCTCGTCCTGGGGCTCGGATCCCTCCGGCTCGGGCTGCTCGCGACGATCCCCAACCTCCTGCCGATCATCGTGTGCGGCGGACTCTTCGGCTGGCTCGGCGTGCCGATCTCGATGAGCACGAGCCTGATGGGCTGCATCGCGCTGGGCCTCGCGGTCGACGACACCAGCCACGTCGTGGGACACGTCTCTCCCCACGACTCCCTCGAGCGTCTCTACGGGCTCGTCGGCGGTCCGATCCTGCTCACCACCGTCGCCCTCTGCTCGGGCTACGCGGTCCTGCTCGCGAGTGAGTTCGCCACGGTCGAGGTCCTCGGCGCTTCGGGGATCGCCACGCTCCTGCTCGCCCTCGCCGCGGACCTGCTCGTGCTGCCCTCGCTGCTGGCGCTCGCGGGCTACCCGCGGACCGAGACGGAGAAGCTCGGGCGCCTGGAGCCGCTGCCCAAGCGACGCGGGGCGCGCGAGGTGATCGCGGCCCGGGGATAGACGGGAACGCCTCCCGGACGACGGCGCGATCGTCGATCCGTGGGGCGAGGGCCGGGCGGCGGAGCGACGAAGAACGCCCGCGCGGGGAGGAGCGCCTTCTGAAGCGATCCCCTTGCTTCCGGGCGTGGGGTGCCCATCCTCTGGGGACCGCTGGACGCGCGCTTCCTTCCGGAAGCCGGGTTCGGCCCGGAGGTCGCCCTGACCGTCGAATCGAGCACGACCGAGTCCCCCCGCGCGGCGACGCTCAGCGCGCGCGGCCTGACGAAGACCTATCGCAGCGGCGAGGTCGAGGTCCGTGCCCTATCCGACGTCGACCTCGACCTCTTCGCGGGAGAGTTCGTGGTCCTGCTCGGCGCGTCGGGCAGCGGCAAGTCCACGCTGCTCAACATCCTCGGCGGCCTGGACACGCCGACCTCGGGGACGGTGCACTTCGACGGCCACGAGCTCACGGCGAGCAGCGATGCGGCGCTCACCCGGTTCCGACGCGACTTCGTGGGCTTCGTCTTCCAGTTCTACAACCTGATCGCGAGTCTGACGGCCCGCGAGAACGTCGCCCTCGTGACCGAGATCGCCCGGGAGCCGATGTCCCCCGAAGAGGCGCTCGACCTCGTCGGACTCGGCGACCGGCTCGACCACTTCCCAGCGCAGCTCTCGGGCGGCGAGCAGCAGCGCGTCGCGATCGCGCGGGCGATCGCCAAGCGACCTCGGATCCTTCTCTGCGACGAGCCGACCGGAGCGCTCGACAGCAAGACCGGCGTGCTCGTGCTCGAAGCGATCGAGCGCGTCAACCTGGAGCTCGGCACGACGACCGCGATCATCACCCACAACTCGGTGACCGCCGCGATGGCGGATCGCGTGATCCGGCTCGCGGACGGTCGAATCGCGGGCATCGAAGAAAACGCCGAGCGCCGAAGCGCGCGGGCGCTCCACTGGTAGCGCCATGATCCGCGCCCTCGACCGGAAGCTGATGCGCGACCTCTGGCGGCTCAAGGGCCAGGTGGTCTCGATCGCCTTCGTGATCGCTTCCGGGATCGCGCTGCTCGTGATGTCCCTCTCGGCGGTCGAGGCGCTCGAAGACTCCGCCGACGCCTACTACGAGCGGAATCGATTCGGCCACGTCTTCGCGACCGTCAAGCGGGCCCCGCTCCACATAGGCCCCCGGGTCGAAGCGCTCCCGGACGTCCAGAGCGTCGAGCTGCGGATCGTCATGCAGGCGATCCTCGACGTCGAAGGCTTCCCCGAGCCGTTGATGGGTCGGCTGGTCTCGGTTCCCGAAGGCGAGCAGCCCGTCCTCAACCAGCTCACCCTGCGAAGCGGCCGACTCGTCGCGCCCGGCCGACCGGACGAAGTCGTGATCAACGAGTCGTTCGCGATCGCGCACGGCCTGGGCCCGGGAGACCAGATCGGCGCGATCATCGACGACACGCGGAGGGACCTCCGAATCGTGGGCACGGCGATGTCCCCCGAGTTCGTCTACGTGCTGAGCCCCTTCGCCCTGATTCCCGACAAGAAGCGGTACGGCATCCTGTGGATGGGCCGCGAAGCGCTCGAGGCCGCCTACGACTACGACGGGGCGTTCAACGATCTGGCGCTCACGACCCTGCGCGGCGCCGATACGCGCGGCGTCGTCCACGCGCTCGACGCGCTGCTCTCGCCGTACGGCGGACTCGGTGCCTACGACCGCGAGGACCACATCTCCAGCTGGTTCGTCATGAACGAGCTCGAGCAGAACCGCGCCACCGCCCGCATCCTCCCCACGATCTTCCTGCTCGTCGCGGCCTTCCTGACGAACATGGTGCTCAGTCGGCTGATCGCGACCGAGCGGGCGGAGATCGGACTCCTCAAGGCCTTCGGCTACAGCCGGATCGAAGTGGGCTTGCACTATGCCAAGCTCGTCGTCGTGATCGTCTCCCTCGGCATCGTGATCGGCTGGGGTCTCGGAGCCGTCCTCGGTCGCCTGAGCACCGAGCTCTATGCGGAGAACCTGAACTTCGCCGTCCTCATCTACCAGCCCGGCCCAGGCTCGTTCCTCCTCGGCGCGTTCCTGAGTCTCGCGGTCGGCCTCGGCGCGACGGCGCGCGCCGTCGCCCGGGCCGCCAGCCTCCCGCCCGTCGTCGCCATGCGCCCACCGGCTCCCCCGGTCTTCCGGAGGCGCCGGGAGCTGCGCGAAGGTTTCCGGCGCTGGATCGACGAACCGACCCGGATCATCTTCCGACAGCTCACGCGCTGGCCCGTACGCGCGATGATCATGTCGCTCAGCTACGCCGGGGCGATCGGGCTGATGGTGCTCTCGCTCTACTTCGCCGACGCGATCGCGCTCCTCGCCCACACCCACTTCGGAGAAGCCCAGCGCGCAGAGATGACGGTCGGCTTCACGGAGCCGAAGTCGACGACGGTCCTGCAGGAGATTGCTCGACTTCCGGGCGTACTCGCCGTGGAGCCCATGCGGAGCGTTCCCGTCGATCTCGTCGCGGGCCCACGAACCCATCGCGGCTCGCTCCAGGGGCTGCCGGCCGACGCGCGGATGAGTCGGATCTACGACGTCGAGCGCGGTCCGCTCGCCGTTCCCGAGAGCGGAGTCGTGCTCAGCCGCGTGCTCGCCCGGAAGCTCGGCGTCGCCGAAGGAGGCGTCATCCGGGCCGACGTGCTCGAGGGGCGACGCCCGGCGATCCCCCTGACGGTCGTCGACGTGTTCGACTCCTACATCGGCATGACGGCCTACCTCGATCTCGACGGGCTGAACCGGGCCCTCGGCGACCGGCCGGTCGCCGGCTACGTGAACGCCGAGGTCGACGAAGCCCGCCAGGACGAGCTGATGGCCGCCCTCAAGGCGCGACCCTCGGTATCGACGATGGCGCTTCGATGGGTCGCGGTCGAGAACTTCCACGAGACGGTCGCGGGCTCGCTGATGGTCTTCGTCGGCTTCTTCACGCTGTTCTCCTTCGCGCTCGGCTTCGGGATCTCGTACAACACCCAGCGGATCGCCCTCTCGGAGCGCGGTCGCGAGCTGGCCACGATGCGCGTCCTCGGCTTCTCGCGGCACGACACGCTCTACATCCTCGTCGGCGAGACGCTCGTTCTGCTCTGTCTCGCCTTGCCGATCGGGTGCGTCGCCGGATATGCCCTGACCGCGGCCTTCGTGAATACGAGCGGCTTCCAGACCGAGCTGATGCGGCTCCCCCTCGAGATCGAACCCTCGACCTACGGTTGGGCGATGATCGTGGTGATCGTCGCCAGCCTCGTCTCTGCGCTCTCGATCAAGCAGGAGATCGACGCGCTCGACCTCATCTCCGTCCTCAAGACCCGGGAGTGACCGCGCCATGACTTCACAGAAGAAACGCACCCTGCTGTGGAGTGCCGTGGGCTTCGTGGTCCTCGCAGGCCTCGTGATCTCCTTCCGCCCCCGCGCGCTCGCCGTCGATCTGACCCTCGTCGAGTCCGGTCCCCTCGAGTGGACCGTGCGCGACGAGGGGGAGACGCGCGTCGTAGACGTCTTCGTTCTCTCGGCCCCGATCACCGGCCGACTGCGGCGCATCGAGGTCGAACCGGGAGACCCGGTCACGCGCGGCGAGACCGTGATCGCCGAGATCGAGCCGACCGATCCCGATCTCCTCGACCCGCGGAGCGAAGCCGAGGCACGGGCCCAGCTCTCGGCGGCGGAGTCCGCCGCGGTCCTCGCACGGGCCGAGCTCGACAAGGCACGGGCGGAGCTCGAGTTCGCGCGTTCGGAGATCGAACGTTCGCGCGAGCTGGCCCGCGACGGGACGCTCTCCCGTCGCGACCTCGAAGAGGACGAGACCGCGCTCAAGGGGCGCATCGCCGCCCTCGCCGCTGCCCAGGCGAACGTGCAGGTCCGCGAGTACGAGCTCAAACGCGTCCGGGCCCAGCTGCTCTCCCCCGAAGAGCTCCAGCGGAACCGAGCGAACTGCGGCTGCGTCGTCCTGAGCTCGCCGGTCGACGGGCGGGTCCTTCGCGTGCTCCGGGAGTCGGAAGGCGTCGTGCGGGCGGGGACGGGACTCGTCGAGATCGGCGACCCGGTCGAGCTCGAGATCGTGGTCGACCTGCTCTCGATGGACGCGGTCCGCGTCGAGCCGGGCCAGCGCGCCCACATCCGGAACTGGGGCGGCGACCGTCCTCTCGAAGCGCGCGTCGAGCGCGTCGAGCCCTTCGGATTCACGAAGGTCTCCGCGCTCGGAATCGAAGAGCAGCGCGTCAACGTCGTCCTCGACCTGGTGAGTCCGGCCTCCGAATGGGAACGGCTCGGACACGGCTATCAGGTGGACGTCGCGATCGTCCTCTGGTCTGCCGACGACGTCGTCAAGGTCCCGGTGACGGCGCTCTTCCGGCAGGACGAGGACTGGGCGGTCTTCGTCCGCGAGGACGGACGTGCGGTCGCCCGGACCGTGAGCGTCGGCCACCGGACCGCCTCCGAAGCCGAGATCCTAGAAGGTGTCTCCCCCGGCGACGAGGTCGTCGTCTACCCCAGCGAGGGCATCGCCCCGGGCGTTTCGATCGTGGGACGCGACCGGGGCTAGCGGACGCAACCGAGCGCGACGTGACAGTTCGCCACGTCGGTCGTCGATGCCGAGCCGTCGCGTCACGCCTCCCCGAACGGGGCGCCGCCGTGCGCGCGAACGCGTCGGCACCGATTCTGCACATCGGGAGAACGTGGCTCGACGCGCGGGACCCGCGGCGTACGTCTTCGGCGAAGGCTCTCTTCCCCGGTGCCCTGGCTCGAGCCACACGCGGAAAACCGCCGATTCCGGCACCCATGGAAAGGAGAAACGTCATGAGCGAGAACACGCCTGCGAAACGAACGACCTGGGACCCCTTTGCGGAGCTCGACCTGCTCTCTCGATGGCCGGGCTGGGGCACGCTCTCCTCCTCGCAGTCCCTCCTGCGCGAACGCGCGGCGGCCTGGGCCCCGCCGATGGACTTCGCGGAGAACGACGATCGCTTCGTTCTCACGATGGAGCTCGCGGGTGCGAAGAAGGAGGACGTCACGGTCGAGGCGCACGAGAACGTGCTCACCATCCGCGGCGAGAAACGCAGCGAGCGAACGGACGAGAACGAGCAGCGGCGCTACGTCGAGCGCAGCTTCGGCTCGTTTTCCCGCTCCTTCACGCTGCCCACGAACGCCGACGCGGACTCGGTCGAAGCGCGCTTCGCCGACGGGGTCCTGACCGTCGAGATCGCGAAGCGGGAAGAGGCGAAGCCCAAGACGATCGCGGTCGGTTGAAGGAGCGCTCCCCGGCCCGAGATGCGAACCTCTGGCCGGGGAGTGATCGTCCATGAAGTGGTCCTTGAAGCTCGCGCGCGTCGCCGGGGTCGACATCTTCGTCCACGTCACCTTCGCGATCCTGATCTTCTGGATCGCGATCGGCGCCTGGCGACAGGAGGGCTCGATCGAAGCGGTCGCGCGCGGGCTGGCGTTCATGCTGGGCCTCTTCACGTGCGTCGTGCTCCACGAGTTGGGGCACGCGTTGGCCGCCCGCCGCTACGGCATCCGGACCCGGGACATCACGCTGCTCCCGATCGGCGGGATGGCGCGGCTCGAACGCATGCCCGAGCAGCCGTCCCAGGAGTTCGTGGTCGCGCTCGCCGGCCCCGCGGTGAATCTCGTGATCGCCACGCTCCTGGGGCTCCTGCTCAACCTGACGGGAACCTGGAATCCCGAGGCCGAGCCGAATCCGCTGCGGGGTCCGCTCCTGCAGGGGCTCCTCGTCGTGAACGTGGTGCTCTTCGTCTTCAACCTCCTCCCGGCGTTCCCGATGGACGGGGGCCGGGCGCTCCGCGCGCTCCTCGCGAGCCGGATGGACTACGTCCGGGCGACGAACATCGCCGCCCACCTCGGGCAGGCGATGGCACTCCTCTTCGGGATGCTCGGCCTCTTCGGCAACCCGCTGCTCGTCTTCATCGCGCTCTTCGTGTGGATCGGCGCCGCGGCGGAGGCGAGTCTCGTGCAGGCCCGCGCGGCGCTCGCCGGCGTGCCCGTCGCGGCGGCGATGGTCGCCGACTTCGCCTCCGTCTCCTCCACCGATTCCCTGGAGTACGTCGCCGATCTGACGCTCGCCGGATCCCAGAAGGACTTCCCCGTCGTAGATCACGGGACCTTCCGCGGCCTCCTCACCCAGGAGGACCTGCTGACGGCCCTCGCCCGGGGAGATCGCGAGACTCGCGTCGCCTCCGCGATGCAGACCGGCGTCCCCACCGTCGATTCGCACGAGATGCTCGAGAGCGCCTTCACCCGCTTCGCGGAAGCGCCGGCGGGCACGCTCCCGGTGATGCACGCGGGTCATTTCGTCGGGCTGCTCACGATGGACAACGTCGGCGAGTTCCTGCGCATCAAGTCGGCCCGCGAGGGACATCGGACGGGGCCCGGCCCCGCGTGGCCGCGGGTGGGCCTGGTCGTCGTCTCGACGATCGCCCTGCTCTTCGTCGGCTGCCTCCTCCCATGGGAGGCCTACCGCGTCGCACCGCCGATCTCCGGCCGACTCGAGGCGCCGTCGGAAGCCCTCACCGGCGAGCTCGTCCTGACGATCCAGCATCGGGAGAACGCGTCGCTGCACGCGGTCAGGCGGACGCGTCCCGATTCCGAGGGGCGCTTCACCTTCTCCCCGATCGATCTCGACATCGCCGGCCGGGAGTACAGCAAGGTCTATCGGGTCCGGCTGGGCCTCGAGGACGGCGACCGTCGGCGCACGCTCTGGCGTTCGGAGTTCTCGCGACGCGAGGCGACCGAAGCGATCTCCCTCGACTGCGCCCTCGATCGCGAGATCGCCCACGGCCAGCCTTGCCGCGTGCGCGATCCCCTGAAGCACCGATGGCTCGTCGAGCTCGGGGCTTCGACCTTCACCGAGCTGTGCAGCACCTGCCACGGAGCCGACGCCAGCGGTCTCCCGGGCAGCGGACCGGACCTGCGCGGGCTCGCCGTCCGCAACGGCGGCCGCTTCGAGCGGGACCGGATCGCCGAATGGATCGAAGGCCGGTCGATTCCGGCGGCCCACGGCGATCAGACGATGCCCGTCTGGGGCGAGCGGCTGAGCATCGAGTACGAACGCTATCCGCGGGTGGACGCGCTGATCGGGGCTCGCCTCGACCCCGTGCTCGCGTATCTGCGCAGTCGGCAGACCCCCGCTCCCTGACGCGCGTCGCTTCGCGCTTGCCGCCGGAAGGCGCCTCGGGAGCCGCTCGCTGCGCGAACCGGTTCTACGCCCGGAGGCGCCGACCGGCCACCCGCCGGAGACCGGCCACGACGAGTCCTCCGGCCGCGATCCCGATCCCGAAGGACGGCTCCGGGACGTAGGCGTTGATCGGCACCGCAGCAGCAGCCGCCGCGGCGCCCGCTGCCGAGACGGCCGGGAAGGGGCCGCCGATGAAGCCCGACGCGAGCTGCGCGTCCGCGCCGACGACCTCGCCGCCGATCGCAACGCCGAGCGCCGACCATCCGCTAGCCGTGTTCTCGACCCGGTTGTTGACCGGCCCAGTGGGAAAGACGGTCCCGTAGCTCGCCACGTCGCAGGCGAAGCCGAAGGAGAAGGTCGAGCCGACGGTCGTGGAGATCGTGTACTCCGCCTGGTAGGGCGGGAGGAAGAGGCCGTTCTGGATGACGAGGCCCAGCTCGAGCGAATCGAAGTAGCGGTTGTCCGCCGGGGCGATGCCCTGCACGCCTGCGGCGGTCGAGGTGCAATCGGCGGTCGCCGTCGCGAGCGAGAGGGAGCTCTCGACGCTGGCGGTGAAGGCGAGGTCGACGACGAAGCGGACGGTGACGGGCGTGCCGACGGGGAGCGTCGAAGAGGTGACCGTGACGTCGTCGAACCAGGTCGCACTCGCGCTCCCACCGGGATCGAAGATCCGGTTGTCCGTCGGACCGTTCGAGATCGCGTCGAAGCCCGCGCTCACCCCGAGGACACCGATCGGCAGATCGTGATCGGTGATCGCCCCCGAATCGATCATCGGCGTCTCGGGCAGAATGTCCGCCCCGTCGGCCTCCACGAGCCCCGTCGACCCGACCGGCCCGGGCGCGAAGCCGGAGACGCCGTCGTCGGTCAGCGTGACGTTGCCCGACAGGATCCGCGCGGTGGCCACCCTACTGAAGAGCTGGACGGCGAGCGCATCGGAGGCGAGGAGCATCGCCAGGGCCAGCGCGCCGAGGGGGAGGCATCGGCGAGAGATCGACGGACCATTCATCGGGGGAGTTCCTTCTCGGAAGTTCCCCCTCATGGTCGACCCGGGTCGCCTCGGCGTCCGTGAAGCACTTCACGCAAGGACCGGATCACGCGCTGCCCGGGCGCGGCCACGTTCGCCCGCGACGCCGACGCTCACTCCCGGTGGTCGACGTCCATCCCGTCGATCCGCGCGAGGCGGACGAGCAGCTCTTCGACGCGGGCGCTGTAGCCGTACTCGTTGTCGTACCAGGCCACGAGCTTCGCCATCCGCCCGTCGAGGACCTGGGTGAGCGGTGCGTCGAAGATCGAGGAGTGGGTGTCTCCGATGATGTCGGAGGAGACGATCGCCTCGGTGCTGTAGGCGAGGATCCCGCGGAGGGGTCCTTCCGCGGCCTGCTGCATCGCCCGGTTGATCGTCTCGACCGTCACGTCGCTCTGGAGCTCGACGGTCAGGTCGACGACGCTTCCGTCCGGAACCGGCACGCGCATCGCCAGGCCGTCGAGGCGCCCGGCGAGCTCGGGGATCACCTCGCCGATCGCCCGGGCCGCGCCGGTCGAGGTCGGCACGATGTTCGTGGCCGCGTTCCGTGAACGCCGGAGGTCGCTCGCGTGAGGCGCATCGATCAGGCGCTGGTCCGACGTGTACGCGTGGACGGTCGTGAGCAGCCCGCGCCGGATCCCGAAGGCATCGTGCATCACCTTCGCGATCGGTGCCGCGCAGTTCGTGGTGCAGCTCGCATTGCTGATGATCGTCGCGTCCGCGTTCACGACCCCGTCGTTCACGCCCATCACCAGGGTCGCGTCGAGGGGATCCTTGCACGGCACCGTGAGGACGACGCGTCGCGCCCCCGCCTCGAGGTGCTGCTCGAGCTGTTCCAGGCGCCGGAAGGCACCGGTGCTCTCGATGACGTAGTCGACGCCGAGCTCTTTCCAGGGGAGCTTCGCCGGATCGCGCTCCGAGAGGATCTCGAAGGGATCGCCGTCGATGTTCATCCGCCCTTCGTGGAGATGGACGTCGCCCGGATAGCGGCCGTGGATGCTGTCGAAGCGGAACGCGTAGAGGAGCGACTCGGGCGGGGCGATGTCGTTGACCGCCACGAGGTCGAAGTGGCCACGCAACTTGGCGATCCGGGCGATCGTCCGCCCGATCCGGCCGAATCCGTTGATCGCGATCTTGGGAACCGACATCGACCCTCCTTTTCCGGGAGCGCCCCCGGAGTCTACCGCGCCGGGCTAGGTGTCCGCCCGGGAGAAGTAGACGTCGCGGCGCGCCCCCTGCCAACAGAGGACGCCGAACGGCACCCACCAGACCAGATCGTTGCTGAGCAGGATCCAGCCGTACTGGATCGGGAGCTGCCCCTGGCTCACGGCCCAGACGAAGCCCGCCGGACCGAGGAGCTTGCCCAACAAGCCGACCAGGACGATCGGCCAGAGCGTGTAGGGCGCCCGCGCGGCGAAGGCGTACCCCACGCCGTAGCAGGCCACGATCATCCCGATGCACTGCCAGAGCGTGGGATACAGGGGCGGCGCGATCCCGATCCAATCCCAGTAGGCCCGCGGAAAGAGGCCGGCGAAGACGCCGAAGGCCACGTTGTAGACCGCCGCTGCCCAGAGGACCGGGCCAGCCCAGCGCGGCGCGTCGTCATCCGGTCGCGACATCGTCCGCCTCTCTGAGGATCCAGGCGGCGGCGATGAAGACCGCCTGGAAGGGGATCCGGATCCAGAGCCAGGGGTTCCGGAGCCCGAACATCGGAATGTCGTTCATCGCCACGTGGAAATGCGCCGGCAGGATCGCCAGGAAGTAGAGGCACAGGCAGACCCCGGTGGCCCGTCGCAGCCGCGGCACCCACAGCCCGATGGCGGCGAGGAGCTCGAGCAGACCCGTGAAGGCGACGAAGAATCCGTGGTACGGAATCCCGGGCGGCATCGACGGCAGGAACACCTCGGGCGCGAGCCAGTGGACGCCCGCCGCGACGACCAGCACGGTCGTCAACCAGAGACGAACGAGCCGGCGAAACGGCCGGCGCTCCCACGACGCGATCAGCTCCATGGCGTGAACCTAGCTTCCGCGAACCGGGCCAGGCGGAGTCGAGCCGCACACGCAGAGCGCGTCCCCGATTGTCGCCTTTCCGTGTCACGGATCACGCCCCGGATGTGATCCGCGACCGAAAGCGATGCCTCCACCCCACGATTCCACCGGATCCGCAGAGGATCTCCATGCCCTTCTTCAGCCGACACATCCCCTTCGACCGCAAACGCCTGCTCGAACGCGCCGCCCAGCTCGAACCCGGCTGGCGTTGGCGACGCGCCCTGACGCTCTACCGCCATCTCCTGGCCGCGGAGCCGCACGACCCCGAGCTGCACGCGAGGGTCGCCCCCCTGCTCGCGCGATCGGGCCGCGACTACGAAGCGCGCGAATCCTTCCGCATCGCGCAGGCAGGATACAAGCGACAGGAAGACCTCCGGCAACTCGAAGCCACCCATCTCTCGGCTTCGAAGGCGCTCCCGAAGGACGCGGACGTCGCCCGGGGACGTGCGCGTTTCGAACGATCGAAGGGACGTCCGGAGATCGCGATGCGCACGCTCGTCGAGGTCAGCGATCGGATCGCGCGTCGCCGACGAGGCGAAGCCATCATTCTGCTGCGCGAGGCCAACCAGATCGAGTCGCGCCACCCCGCGGTCCTCCTGCGGCTCGCGCGACTCCTTTTTCGCGATGGCCAGCCGGCCGAGGCGTTGTTCTGGCTCGAGCAGCTCGAAGGGCGCGCCTCGGACGACCAGCTCCTCCGCGCCCGTCGTCTGCGTCTCCGGATCGACCCGACCTTTCGCAACCTCTGGACCTGGATGCGCGGCTCGCGCCCTGGCGAGTCGCCCCGCGGCCGCCGACCGAAGATCGAGCTGGCCTGACGCGATCGCCTTGCCGGCGTGCTGCGCAGTCGTCGCCGGAACCTGCCGGTCCGCCCTACCTCCAACGAACAGTCCTCTGTGACAGACCTCATGGTAAGCGTGCCGCGTCCCGACGAGGACCGGAGTACGGCCCGGGAGTTCCCCATGCACCGAGCGAAGAAAATCCGACTGAACATCGCCTTCCATCGCGCCTTCGTCGCGTCGATCGCCCTCGTCGTTTCGATCGCGTTGCCGGCGTGGTCGAGCGACATGCGCGCGAAGAGCGACGTCCAGAGCCTCGACCAGCAGGTCCAGGACA
>Ga0180430_10000310_pt1 | contig 54604 bp, 44 predicted proteins | sample SS_ome_9_FD_132999 | JGI IMG/M metagenome (GOLD analysis project Ga0180430, IMG submission 132999) | Hypersaline lake sediment archaeal communities from the Salton Sea, California, USA - SS_1_S_2 metaG | ecosystem: Environmental > Aquatic > Non-marine Saline and Alkaline > Hypersaline >...
TAAGCGTATTACCATTAATGACGGTCTGTCCCTCAGTTCAGTCTATGATATCTACCAGGACTCCAAAGGATTTATGTGGTTTGGCACCGAAGACGGGCTGAATAAATATGATGGTCAGAGCATCACGGTTTACGGAGCACATACAGATCAGCACAACCTTCTGGCTAACAAATGGGTCGAACAGGTATACGAAGATAAATCGGGCATGATCTGGATTGGTTCCAGGAGCGGGCTTACCAGGTACGATCCGCGCAAGGGTGTTTTCACCGCCCTTCACCATATCCCGGAAGAATCCAACTCCTTATCAAACGATACCATCACGGCCATTGAAGCGGACCTTAAGAATGAAATATGGGTGGGTACCTATGAGGGCCTGAACCATGTGGACAGGTTTACCAGCGAAGTTGAGAGAGTGATTCCCGATGACGAGGAGCTGGCGGGACTCACAGCCAGAATTAGCGGATTTCTGAGCGATGAGTCAGGCATCTTCTGGATTGCCACCCACAAAGGCTTGTATAGTTATGACACAAAATCCGGCCTCTTCTTCAGTGAAAACATTGAAGGCATCATTGATACAAGCACCGCCATTTATAATATGACCCGGGAAGCTGATGTCATCTGGCTCGGCACCAGCAAGGGACTTGTTAAATTCGATCTGTCGGCAAACCAGGAACATTCGCTTATTACACTTGAATTTGCCGTGGAGAACGCAAGCATCGTAAAAATTCTTCCCGACGATCTGGGACAGATCTGGGTGCTGAGTGAAGAAGGACTTTACTGCTACCGGGAGGGAGAAGAAGGGATGCAAAGATTCCTGTCTGCAGGCGGAGGCACAAACTCCCTGGCAATGGATCCGAAGGAACCCCTCGTGAAGGATGGAAATGGGAACATTTGGTTCGGGACCTTTGGCAATGGGGTATACAAGATCGATCCCGCCACGCTCACCTACAAGCATTATTCCCATAACCCGGCTGATCCGGAAAGCCTGTCGGAGAATTCCATCAACTGTATTTTCCATGACCGGTCCGGTGCCATCTGGTTTGGCACCTTCGGAGCCGGCATCAGCATACTGAATCCGCACTCCAACAGGTTTACACTCTATAAAAACAATCCATACAATCAGAACAGTCTGGTCAGTTCATTTGTCTGGACCATTTGTGAAACTGCCGACAACAAGGTCTGGATGGGCACCAATGCCCATGGAATCTCCTGCTATGATCCGAATGCCGGAACCTATACCCACTATGATCACAATCCCTTTGATCCAAGCTCTCTGGCAAACTCTTCCGTACGGAAAATCTACCAGGACAGCAAGGACCGGATCTGGATTGGAACCGATGGCGGGGGACTGGATCTTTTTAATCCCGGTGAGCATTCCTTCACCCACTTCAGACACGATCCGGCCGATCCATCATCCATTTCTCATAATTCAGTCCGTGCGGTTTATGAGGACCGGGATGGGAAGATCTGGATTGGGACCCGCGATGGCTTAAATCTTTTGCAGGAAGAGGATATGACTTTCAAATCTTACCTCAAGGGAGCAGAGCCGGAAGAAGGACCGATTCACAATTTTATCTATTCAGCCATTATTCAGGATCAGCATGACAATCTGTGGGTGGGCACTTACGGAGGTGGACTTTGCATGCTGGAACCTGAGAGCGGAAATTGTATCTCCTATTACAACAACCCTGAGGATCCCAATACCATTTCAGATAACATTGTCTTCAGCATTTATGAAGATTCACGGGGAAGGTTCTGGATCGGGACCAACAGTGGTTTGAATATGTTTTATCCCGCCACCGGATCATTCAGGCGTTTTGGAGTGGCAGAAGGACTGGCCAATGAGGTTATTTACGGTATACTTCCCGATAACAACAACTGCATCTGGCTGAGCACCAATCTTGGAATCTGCAGGTTCAATACGGAAACTTTTGAGGTAAAGAATTTCGATATGAACGACGGACTCCAGAGCAATGAGTTCAACGGAGGCTCATATCACAAAGGGGCCAGTGGCAAACTTTATTTTGGTGGGGTTTATGGCATGAATGTTATCGATCCCGAGGTCATTGAACCGGTCAGGAATGTTCCTGAGGTCACCCTGACCAAACTTGAAGTACTTGGTAAGGAGGTACTAATTGCCGGGGTTGACCAGGAAGAAGAATTTGAGGAACATCCCGGTCGCATTGTTGAGTTCGAGGAAAACTTCTACTGCAGTGAGAATGTTACCTACATGGAAGAGATTATTCTGGACTACAAGCACCGCTTCTTTTCGGTTGAATTTTCTGCTCTTAACAACCTGCAGACAGGTGATCTGCAGTATAGCTACATGATGGAGAACCTGGATACGGACTGGAGCAACGCAGGATCCAGGAACTATGTTTCCTATACCAATATGAAAGCAGGCAGCTACCTGCTGAAAGTTGTTGCCGAAAATTCAGATGGCTACCAGAGTGATCCTCCCATGCTGCTGCGCATCATCATCACCCCGCCCATATGGTTATCCTGGTGGTTTATCCTGCTGGAGATCGTGATTACCACCGCCATTGTGGTAATGGTCTATATCTACCTGCTGAAATCAAGGACCAACCGTCTCCTTAAGCATCAGAACCAACAGATCAGTCAGGCCAATGAGGCCCTGAGAAAATCTGAGAAAAACCTGATGGAGCTGAATGCTACCAAGGACAAATTCTTTTCCATCATTTCCCATGACCTGAAAAATCCCTTTGCAAGCCTGTTATCCATCAGCGATCTGATGGTAGAAAGCTTTGATGATACGGAAAGAGAGGATCATAAAGCCGGATTCAGGAAAATTAACCAGTCGGTTACCCATCTTCTTGATCTGCTGGAGAACTTGCTCACCTGGTCCAGGTCACAACGTGGAAGAATTAAATATGACCCGGTCCGGTTCAACCTGAGCTCCCTGGTTCAGGAAAACATCAACGTTCACCGTCTCCTGGCCGAGAAGAAGGGCATTATGCTGATCTCATCCGAGCAGGACGAGGTATATGCCTACGGCGACCGGGATATGATCAACAGCGTGATCCGTAATCTGGTGACCAATGCGGTCAAATTTACCGACAAGGATAAAAAAGTCGAAATCCAGCTGAAACCCCGCGAGAAAGAAATCGAAGTCAGTATCGTGGATGAGGGGATCGGAATTCCGTCGGAACAGCTGGACAAATTATTCAGGATTGATGAGAAGTATAAATCCACGGGGACGGCCGGAGAGAAAGGAACGGGACTTGGCCTGATTATTTGCAGGGAGTTCGTGGAGAAAAACGGGGGAGAAATTACGGTTAAAAGTGCCCCGGGAAAAGGTTCCGTATTCAGTTTTACAGTCCCCATGGCAAACTGATCATTGCCAAAGCAATCTTAATACTGTAAATTTGCCCCGAACTTATTCTGAAAAACCATGATCAGATCCATGACCGGCTACGGGAAAGCCGAATGCCACCTGGCTGACAAGAAATTAACTATCGAAATTAAATCCCTCAACAGCAAACAGCTGGACACCAATACCCGTTTGCCTTCCCTGTATAAAGAGAAGGATCTGGACATCAGGAAACTGCTTGCATCAGAGCTGGAAAGGGGCAAGGTGGAATGCTCTTTCTATTATGAGCTCTCCGGAGATGCCGTTTCCGGAACCATTAACGAAGCTGTGGTCAAGAGCTATTACGAACAACTTTACAGGATATCCGGTGAACTGGGGCTGCAGGCTTCACTTGAATTATTAAGCACCGTGATGAGAATGCCGGATACGATCCGGACTGAAAAACCTGAGCTTGAAGAGAAAGAGTGGTCCTTGGTGGAAAAGGCATTGAAGCAGGCTTTGAGCCAGCTGAATAATTTCAGAATCCAGGAAGGCTTATCAATGGATACCGATCTGCGTCAGCGTGTGGAAGCCATCAGGGAGAAACTGGAAAAGGTGGAAGCCTATGAGAAGGAACGCATTGAACAGGTGAGGGAACGTATCGGGAAGCACCTGGAGGATTATAATCTGAAGGAAGCTGTGGATGAAAACAGGTTCGAGCAGGAACTCATTTATTATATGGAAAAGCTGGATATCTCAGAGGAGAAGGTACGGCTGGCAAACCATTGCAGGTATTTTCTGGAAACCCTGGATGATCAGGGACAGGCAGGAAAAAAACTGGGATTTATTTCCCAGGAGATGGGCAGGGAGATCAATACCCTGGGCTCCAAAGCCAACCACAAGGAACTTCAGAAGCTGGTCGTGGAGATGAAAGATGAGCTTGAACGGATCAAGGAACAAATCCTGAATGTACTGTAATGAAAGAAAAGTTATTCATATTCAGTGCGCCATCCGGTTCAGGAAAGTCCACCATTGTACAACACCTGATGCAACAGGACCTGGGATTGGAGTTCAGCATATCGGCCACCTCACGTGCACCCAGAAAAGGGGAGGTGGAAGGCAGGGAATACCATTTCATCACTCCTGAAGATTTTTGCAGGATGATAAAAGAAGAAGCTTTTATTGAATGGGAAGAGGTGTATCCGAATCAGTTTTATGGCACCCTCTACAGCGAAGTGGAGCAAATCTGGAAGCGTGGCAAACATGCCATCTTTGATATTGATGTGGTTGGAGGATTGAAACTAAAAAAGAAATATGGAGAGCGGGCCTGTGCCATCTTTATTCAGGCACCTTCAATGGAAGTGCTGGAGCAACGATTACGCTCCAGGGGAACAGATGATGAAAGTTCTCTCAGGAAACGGATTGACAAAGCTCTGTTTGAAATGGAGCACGCCTCCCGTTTCGATCATATTGTGATCAATGATCGCCTGGATAAATCCCAGGCAGAAGCTGAATCAATCGTACTAGAATTCCTGGCACAATGATTACCGGACTCTACTTTGGCTCATTTAATCCCATTCATATTGGCCACCTGGCCATTGCCAACTTCATAGTTGAGTTCAGCGAATTGACACAGCTGTGGTTTGTAGTGAGTCCGCAAAACCCTTTAAAAGAGAAAAAGAGCCTGTTGCAGGATTATCACCGCCTTGAAATGGTTCGCCTGGCCGTCGAGGATGACGACCGTTTCAGGGCATCCGACATCGAGTTCAAACTGCCCAGGCCCTCCTATACAATCGATACCCTGACTTACCTTCAGGAGAAACATCCCGGACGGGAATTTCAACTGGTGATGGGAGGAGATGGGCTGCGTACCTTTCACAAATGGAAGCATGCCGATTTGATTGTGGAAAACTACCACCGGCTGATTTACCCCCGGCCTGGCACAGATTTAGAGGCCGCCTCTCAAATACCCAATGCTACCCTGGTGGATGCTCCCATGATGGAAATCTCTTCCAGCTTTATTCGGCAGGCCATCAAAGAAGGAAAAGATATTCGCCACCTGGTGCCGGCCAGGGCTTACACCTACATGCGTGAGATGCACTTTTACGAGAAATAGTTATGAAAGCAAGCGATCATTTTAAGACTGTTCTTTTACTGTTCTTACTTTCAGTACTGACAAATTCTTACTCCCAGGAGCCGGCCGACAGCACAAGACTGTGGGTGATAGATACCCAAGATGGAAACAGCTTCATGGGAAAGGTCGTAGATGAAGACAGCACGAAAATAATCCTGCTGACTGAAGTGTACGGGGTAATCCAAATCCCCTTAAGCCAGATAAAGGCGAAAAGTGAACTCCGGACATCCGACGTGGTGGAAGGGGAACTCTGGTTCAGTAACCCGCATGCCACTCGCTATTTTTTTGGAACAAATGGCTATGGATTGCGAAAGGGGGAAGCCTATTATCAGAATACCTGGATCCTGTTTAACCAGGTCAACTATGGGATCACCAATTATATTTCGCTAGGAGGAGGCATCGTTCCACTTTTTCTTTTCGCCGGGGCCCCCACACCCGTATTTATCACCCCAAAGGTAACCGTCCCCATCGTAAAGGATAAAGTAAACCTGGGGGCCGGTGTGCTCTATGCATATGTACTCGGGGAAGAATTTGGTCTGGGTATTACTTACGGGGCCCTGTCTTTTGGCAACAGGGATAATAATCTCACCCTGGGCGCCGGCTGGGCCTTCGCCGATGGAGAATGGGCCACCTCACCTACCCTGACCCTCAGCGGAATGACCAGGGTGGGAAGAAAAACCTATCTGATTACTGAAAACTACTACATAGGCTTATCTGAAGAATCTTCTCTGGGGATCATTTCCCTTGGTGGCCGGAGCGTTCAAAAAAGGCTGGCTGTCGACTGGGGGCTTGTCCTGCCTGTGGGAGCAGATATAGGTTCCTTTGTGGCAATTCCCTGGCTGGGAATCGCAATCCCCTTCGGAAACACAAAATATTAGTCCATCCTTACCGTGGCAGATATTATGTTAGCGGCCTAAGTTTGTGCGCAGCACAAAGTTCAGTCGCGGTATAATAACTGCTACGGCAAACAGGAAAATATTTTACGAAGAAGCCTTTGCCAGCCAAAGGCTGGGAGCAGCGAGGAAATAAGTATCACGTAGTCAGTTTGGCTTCTCGTACAATCTCCATCCCGCGGTGAATGGCCTTCTCGTTTTGAGGGATCGTGTGATGGTGCCTTTCGGGAAGGGATTTCCGAAGTCCCTTGATTACATTGTCAAAATCCACCACCGGATTTACCTTGATATAGGCTCCCAGCACCACCATATTAAATGTGATGGGGGACTTTAAACGGACAGCCTCTTCTGTGGCATCCACCTGGAAGATACGGATATCATCGCGTGACGGGTGACTGGTGATCCCATTTGGATCGTAGATCATCAGGCCTCCGGGTTTTACCATGGATTCAAATTTATCCACCGATTGCTGATTTAACAGGATGGCAGTATCATAACTCTGGAGGACAGGAGAACTCACCCGGTCATCACTTAAAATTACGGTAACATTGGCTGTACCACCGCGCATTTCGGGCCCATAGGATGGCATCCAGCTTACCTCCTGGTCCTGCATAATCCCGGAGTAGGCCAGGATCTTACCCATGGAGAGGACTCCCTGTCCCCCGAAACCTGCAATAATGATCTCTTCCGTCATATCAAATAAACATTAACAGTAAATTCTTTGTTCTTAATCCACTAGCCATTAACCAATTTCCCATCTACCTTGATATCCCCCATGGGATAGAAGGGGAACATATGCTCCTCCATCCACATATTGGCGTCATTGGGTGTCATTTTCCAGCCCGAATTACAATTGGATACAAATTCAATAAACGAGAGGCCCTTCTTCTCCTTCTGTATCTCCAGGGCCTTTCGGATGGCTTTTTTTGCCTTGCGAACCGGTCCGGGCTTATGCACGGCCTGACGGGTAACATAGTAGGTCCCCTGAAGCTGGGCTATCATCTCCGTGATCTTATAGGGCGGACCCATGGTTTCATTGTTGCGTCCATAGGGTGAGGTGGATGATTTCATGCCTTCCAGGGTGGTGGGTGCCATCTGTCCCCCGGTCATCCCGTAAATTCCATTGTTTACAAAAAAGATGGTAATGTTCTCTCCCCTGTTACAGGCATGAATGGTCTCCCCGGTCCCGATGGCTGCCAGGTCTCCATCACCCTGGTAGGTAAATACATATTTATCCGGCCAGAGCCTTTTGATCCCGGTAGCAACGGCCGGAGCTCTTCCATGTGCTGCCTGTGAGCAATCAATATCCATAAAATCGTAGGCCAGAACGGCACATCCCACCGGGGCAATCCCAATGGTGTCATCCTGAATGCCCATCTCCTCGACAACTTCCATTATCAAGCGGTGGATGGTACCGTGGCCGCAACCAGGACAATATGACAGGTTTGCATCTGTTAATAAGGGCGTACGTTTGTACACCAGGTTCTCGGGCCTGATAATCTCTTTGATTTCCATCTAGTATCCTCCTATGTATTTTTCTTCCACTGCTTCAATTACATCATCCGGTGAATGAATCTTTCCACCAACCATACCGTAATGGTAAACGGGCACCCTGCCATTTACGGCCAGCTTTACATCCTCAACCATCTGACCGGAACTCAGCTCCACTGCCATCATCCCTTTCACCCTTCGCGCCATCCTCGTGATCTCAGCCCCTGGAAATGGGAATAGCGTCTGGGGGCGCAGCAGGCCTACTTTCTTACCCTTGCTTCTTGCAAGTTCCACCACCTTCTGGCAGATCCGGGCACTGGATCCATAGGCCACCAGGATGAAATCGGCATCGTCACATTGGATTTTTTCGAACATCACATCCTGTTCCATGGAATCATATTTTGCCTTTAGCTTCAGGTTGTGTTCGTATTGAAGATCAGGGTCAAGATTCAGGGAGGTAATGATATTCCGCTCTCTGTCTTTGGTTTTCCCTGTGGTGACCCATGATTGGTCAAATTCACTGACACGTTCTTTCTGAGGGGGGAGCTCCACTTTCTCCATCATCTGGCCAATGAGGCCATCCGTGAGAATCAGGGCAGGGTTCCTGTATTTAAAAGCCAGTTCAAATCCCAGATCCACAAAATCGGCCATCTCCTGAACAGAGGCAGGTGCAAGTACGATAAGCCGGTAATCGCCATGTCCCCCACCCTTTGTGGATTGAAAATAATCGGCCTGTGAAGGCTGGATGGTTCCCAGGCCGGGTCCTCCCCTGACCACGTTTACTATCACACACGGCAGTTCGGCACCTGCGATATAGCTGATCCCTTCCTGCATCAGGCTGATGCCCGGACTGGAAGAGGATGTCATGACTTTTTTTCCTGTACCCGCTGCTCCATAAAGCATGTTGATGGAGGCAACCTCACTCTCGGCCTGCAGAACCACCATGCCTGTCCGCTCTTCCGGTTTCTGCAGCATCAGGTATTCCATCACCTCTGATTGCGGTGTGATCGGGTATCCGAAATAGCCATCCACTCCGGCCCGGATGGCCGCTTCAGCAATAGCCTCGTTTCCCTTCATTAATGCCAGTTCCTTCATATAACTCTGTTTAATTCTGTTTAACCCGGTATACGGTAATTACACCATCGGGACACACCACTGCACAATTGGTACAGCCCGTACAGCTCTCCGGATTCTTCATATAGGCATAGTGGTACCCCTTTCCATTCACCTCTGCTGCCATTCCAATGGTATCGGTCGGACAATTTACCATGCAGACCTGGCAGCCCTTACATCTCTCTACATCGACCACTATGGCTCCTTTTGCTTTTGCCATGCTAAGCTATTTTAAAGTACAATTTTCAAATGTAACAAATCTCAAATACCTTCTTAACTGTTCTTGGACAGGTTTGCCAGGATGCTTTTATTTAGGGATAAAAACAACTATTTCGGGATGGAGTGGTGCTCACTGAAAAGCCTCAAGCGCTCCTCCAATACCGGAAACTGATCCCTTCTAACCTGTGATACACAGGCCCTTAATCCTTCTGTCCTGCTGCTCCCTGTAATCTCCAGAGAGATGGCGCTGATCCCGTAATACAGTAGCTCCTCCACCAGCTGAGAGCCATCAAAGCCCGGATAGGACAGGGTAAAATAGAATCCATCGGCAATGGGTTCTTCCATATCCATATCATAAACAATCTTAAACCCGTATTTCTGGAACAGTGCTTTCATGATGCTTGCCTTCTTCCCGTACTCTCTTACCTCACTGATATAATTGTATGAGCCATTATTCACAGCTTTAAAAATGGCTGCAAGGGCATATTGTGCCGTATGAGAAGCTCCTGCCGATAAAGAATAGAGTGCGCCATAAACCATGGCGTGACCAAACTTATCGGAGGAGTAATACCGCTTCAGGTCGGGATACTTCCGGTCAAAAAGAGCGGGTGCGATAATCATCATACCGATGCGCTGACCTGCATAGGAGAATGCTTTGGAGCTGGATACCAGAAGCAGGTAATTGTCTGTGTACTTCGCAACTGTAGCCTGAAATGGTGCAACCCCCGGTTCAGAAAGATCCTTTCTGAAATCCATTCCAAAATAAGCCAGGTCTTCGATCACCGTCACATCATATTTCATGGAGATCTCTCCAATAATCTTCAGCTCTTCCTCGTTGAGACAGATCCATGAAGGATTGTTTGGATTCGAGTAAAGAATAGAAGAGTAGTGGCCCTTTTCAATTTCCTCCTCCATTTTCTGCCGCAGCTTCTCGCCCCTGTAATCATACAAATCAAAGGAACCATACTGGTGTCCCAGTACCAGGCACTGCTGTTTCTGTACAGGAAAGCCCGGGTCCAGAAACAGGGTTCCGGTCCGCTTGTGATCTGAACGGTTCACCACCATAAATGCTGCCATTCCTCCCATCATCGATCCCACCGAGGGAATACAGTGCATGGGCTCCACATCCACATCCAGGAAATTTTTCACAAACCTGGCGGCCTCTTTTTTCAGGGGAGGAATCCCCTCAATGTTGGGATATTTCGATGCAACTCCCTGTCGAAGTGCAATCATTTCCGCCTCGGTTCCAACGAAGGTGGGATCCAGGCCGGGAACCCCCATTTCCATCCGGATATATTCCTCTCCGGTACTTCCCTCAATATCATTGACAATCTTCACAAGCTCACGGATGGTCGCTTTTCCGGCAGGATGTATGCCAAAGGCATCTATCACTTCATTAACAACTTCTGATGGTATTGGAGTAGGTCTCATCTATCTGACACTATTTAGTTATACGTATTCTTGAATCCACCACAAACAGTTGATCCCCTCGTCCCATGAGCGGATTCAGATCAAGTTCTGCAATCTGATCACTATGATCAAGCACTACAGAAAGCCTTACCAGGATCTCCTCAAAGGATGAAATATCTATTCCGGGCTGTCCTCTCATCCCCTCAAGCATTTTAAAGCCATTCAGGGACCGGATCATCCGGCCGGCCTCTGCCCGGGACAGGGGTGCCAGTCCCACGGCCATATCCCGTAGCACTTCCACATAGATACCGCCCAGTCCGCACAAGATCACATGGCCAAAACCCGGCTCATATTTGGCCCCGACAAACAGTTCAATCCCTTCCAGCATAGGTTGCAGCAATACACCCGTGGCTCCATCGATTTTTAGCATGCGCTGGAAATGCTCCATCAGGTCGATATCATTATCGATGCCAAGAGCCACCCCTCCCACATCCGATTTATGAAGCGGTCCAACCACCTTCATCACCAGGGGAAAGCCTGTCTTGTGTGCCAGGCGATCCAGGCTGGCTTCATCAACTGCCACTTCCTCGCTCACCCGTGGTATACCGGCCGCATCAAGAATGTGCTGGATGCTATCCGGCGGGAGGTAGCCCTCTTCCGATCCGTCAATCAGTTCCCTGATGGTCTGGAGATCAACTCCATCCAATCCTGCTGCTTCTGCTGCTGGCTCCTCTGTTCCGTTTACAAGAGTAAGGGCAGTACCAAGCTGGACTTCATCTGGAAAATTGATGGTACCGTGCGACAGGAAGGCCTCCACTTCTCTGGCCGCAGTGGTCAGAGAAGGAAGAACCGGATAGATAGGCTTTTGGCACTCCTGCATCTTCTGATAAAGCACATCGTATACATCAAAAACAGGGGCCAGGCCGGGCGTACCGAAGATGACTACGATGCCATCAATTTCTTTAAAGTAATGCTCACAATAATCAATGCTTATGCCCAGCTGCTCCGCATTGCCGGTTGCCAGCATATCAATTGGATTTGACGCGGACGATCCCGGGTAGAGATGAGTCAGAAGTTCATCCACCCTGGGCCCCTCCAGCTTCGGAACATCCATGTTCCCCTTTGCAAGCTGATCTGTAAGCATAACTGCCGGTCCTCCCGCATGCGTAATAATGGCCAGGTTCTTCCCCTTCAAGGGGGGATGCAGCATCACGGAAGCCACAGTGGTTAATTCTTCTCTTCCGTAGCACCGCACAATGCCTGCTTTTCGGAAAAGTGCATCAACAGCCATATCCGAACTGGCCATGGCCCCTGTATGCGAGGAAGCTGCCCTGCTGCCTGCTTCAGTGGTTCCCGCCTTTATAGCTGCAATCTGGCAACCTTTCCCAATCAGGGAGGTGGCATGTCTGAGCAGGCGACCCGGATCCTTGATGGTTTCAAAATAGAGCATCTTTACTCTCGAAGATTGCGCTTCGCTGTATGTCTCATCCAGGTATTGTAATACATCCTCAACACCCAGCTGCGCTGAATTCCCCACTGAAAATACATGATTGAACCTGAGCCCCTTCTGCAACCCGGATTCCATTATAAATACAGCAGTGGCACCGCTTCCGGAAATAAAATCGCAGCCCTTGGGGTCCAGGTTTGGAATGGGAAGGGTAAATACACCCTGGTAAGCCGGCGTCATTACACCGATGCAATTGGGCCCAATCAGGGAAGCATCATATTGTTTGCAAATCCCAACAATCTCCTGTTCAATTTTTGCTCCCTCAACATTCTCTTCGCTGAAGCCTGCCGAAACAATAATAAATGCACGCGTACCCTTGGTCTCGGCAAGTTCCTTTACGACTGAAGCACAGAACAATGCGGGTACAGCCAGAAAAGCCAGCTCCACATCAGGCAGGTCCCTGATTTCCCTGTAGGAGGGCAGGCCCTGTATCTCATCTTCTTTGGGGTTCAGGGCACATAAGGATCCCTTAAAGGTTCCGGTGCGAATATTATGAAAGAGTTTTCCTCCGGGCTTGCCAATATTATTGGAGGCACCTACAACGACAATACTCTCAGGATTAATAAGTTGGCGATTAATCATTCGAATCAGTTTAACAGATTCAAAGATAACAAAGCAGATTTGTGTCTTCGCCAGATGGGGAGTGTCTTAGAACACTGCCTAACAACAGGAATAAAAAAATAAGGCAAGTTGCTGTTCTTCCTAAAACCCTCAAAAGATTCGCAACTTGCCTTGCACCCCAACAATTACTTTTCAGCTATATAAACCAATAATATGAAGATTTGTTTTTCACCAGGGAGGATTTAACAAATGAAGAATGTTTTTTAACATTTGGGGTTTCCTGCATCAACCGGCCAGAACCGATTTTACTCTGACCCCTGGAAGCCTTCCCAGCTTGCCGGCAAGCGATCCGATTAAATCTGTATTACCCTCAAGAACCAGGGAAATGACGCTGGTGGCACGATCCCTGAGGGGAATGCCCTGGCGGCCCAGAATCATATGGGCATGATCGGATATAATGGCATTGATCCGGTGGATATCACCTGCTTCGTCAACCAGGATAATAAGTGCTCCGATTCGCTGTTCCATGCAACAAAGATACTAATAAATGAGTTCGCCTACGGCATGAAGCAGGCGGGTAAAGTCGGGATCTCCGGAAGTTGGAAAACGAAGATGCAAACGGATCAGCCCCTCTTTATTTAACATGGGAATATCCTTTTCCAGCGGAAAGAGAAGGACAGACTCCCCTTCAATATAAACAAGGGCCTTTTCATAGGGCCCATTGTACTGGAAGGATGCAGCATATGCTCCTGCAGGCGGGATAAGTTTCAATGGATCAAGCACCGGGATCCTCAGGCATGGATGTCCGTACTTTGTCTCCATTTCAGGCATGGCTTCCATATACGCATGGATCATGTAGTGATGTTCCAGATAGGCATTGGCCCGCTGGATATTCCCCTCTTTCAAGGCTTTCCGGATCTTCGTACTGCTTACTGTCTCATTCTGAATCTCCTGTTCCGGAATTTCTTCCACATGGAATCCGAGGCGTTCCCTGGCCTCATACAGGGATTCATAACTGCCTTCCCTGTTATGCCCGAAATAGTGATTAAACCCAACCACAATGGTATGAGCATGTAGCGAACCCACCAGGTACCTCTCCACAAATACTTCTGATGTCGTCCCGGCAAAATCTTTAGTGAATTCCATGATGACCAGGTGATCCAGACCAATTTCCTCCAGCAACATGATCTTCTCCGCTTGAGAATTGATTAATTTCAGATCCTTACCTGCCGTATCCGGGTAGAGGACCTTCCGTGGATGCGGATGAAAGGTGATCAGTACAGAGGATCCACCGATCTGTGCAGCCAGATCATTCAGGCGCCCGATAATGGCGCGGTGACCCACATGTACCCCGTCGAAGGAACCAACAGTGACTACCGGGGAGGCGATCTCCGGCAAATGATCCATGGACGTATGTACCTGCATATTATTTCCGGGAACTCTTTACGAAATAGGCTACTTTTTCCAGGGAGGTGATCATATCATACTCGTCCAGGTAAACATCGGGAGGTACATTCAGTGGAACAGTAGTGAAATTCATCAGGCCCTTGATTCCGGCCTCCACCAGCTGAGCGGTTACTTCAGAGGCCGAATCGGCCGGTACGGTCATGATGCCAATGGAAATCCGGTGTTTTTCGACAATCTCCTTCAACCTGCTGAGCGGGTAGCATTTTACACCAGAGATCACCCGGTCTATTTTGGTGGTATCCACATCGAAAGTGGCAATAATATTAAGCTTGGAGCGCTTCCCCACAAAATAGGTAGTAACAGCTTTACCAAGATTCCCAATCCCGATCACGGCCACGTTCAGGCCCTTTTCCGAATCCAGAATATCCCCAATGACATCGACCAGTTCTCTTACATCATACCCCTTTCGCTGCATACTGGTATAGCCAATAAACATGATGTCGCGGCGAACCTGCACCGCGGTGTTATGATGAAGCTCTGCAAGCTCATGAGAAAATATGTGTGTTTTACCCTCCTCAAGACATTGAAGCAGGGATCTGCGGTATTCACTCAAACGTTCAACTGTACGTTCCGGTAGGGCCATATAAAATGCATTGCTCTTGTGCAATACTACAAAATATTGTTAATTAAATCACAGTTTCATGTCAACAAATCTCGTGATATTCGTCAACTTCACTCAAATGGAAGAACCACACTGAATTCGCTTCCCTGGTGGGGCACACTTTCAACATGAATATGCCCCCCGTATAACTTGGCAATTTTACTCACAATTGACAGTCCAAGGCCAGATCCGTCAATGCCCTTTGTACGGCTGTTTTTAATACGAACAAATTCTTTAAACAGCTGTGCGACTTCCTCTTCGCTCATCCCAATTCCAGTATCCTTTACCAGGATCTCAACAGTCCGTCCTTTTTGCTGAACGCTGAGCTCCACCCTGCCGCCTTCAATATTATATTTCACGGCATTGGACAGCAGGTTGTTGAAAAGAATGTCCAGGTCAGAAGGATCTGCTTCATAATAGAGCTCCTCCCCTGTATAGCTTACAGAAATATTCCGTTGTATGGCAAGGGGTTTGATGGTGGAAAGAGCCAGCTGGGCCCTTTCACGTAAATCGACCTTCTCAATTTTCTCATCCTTTCGTTCCAGTCTGATCTTGGTGAAGTCCAGAAGATCCAGGATTAAGGCTCGCATTCCATCCACCCGCTTAAGAGATCGGTCCAGAACAGCATCATAGTCATGTAAACCCTCGCCCAGTTCCCTGTTCCTGATCATTTGCAGGTAGCCCTCCAGGGCATTGAGAGGTGATTTCAGCTCATGACTCAATACGGAGAGAAACTGGTAACGGATTTTTTTTCCCTCCTCCTTCATGGTTCGGGTAATCTTCTTCAGAAAATACTGTTTGGTGATCAGGTCAATGCTGGATTTCAACTCCGCCGGGGTAAAGGGTTTGGGAATAAAATCCCAGGCCCCATCATCGGTTGCTTTGGCTGCAATTTCCAGGGAGGCATAAGAAGTAATCATGGCCACCATGATATCCATTTGTTTTTGCTTGATAATCTCCAGCACCTCCATCCCATCTATACCGGGGAGCTTATTATCCAGTAAAAGAATATCGGGTGGAGCATCCTCCAGTATGACCAGTGCCTCCTCGCCGCTGGCAGCCTCCCTGCATTCAAATCTGTAATCGTCATCCATAAAAGGGAAACTCACCGTATGCCCTTTCAGGATCCGAAGCACCCCCGACCGGATCCCCGGCTCATCGTCAACTACCAGTATAGATAAAGTATCCATAGAATCAATTCAGAAATTTTTTAAGCAGTAATCTAAGTTGTTCCATTCTGAAACCTTTCTCCAGATAATGATCTGCTTTTATCCAGGTCCTGCTGCCCGGACTGTTCATATCGAATGAGATCCCTCGCTCTGCCGCTACCGCCGTAGATATGATCACCGGGACTTCGGGCCGGCATTTTTTTATCTTATAGGAGAGAATGAAGCCACTATCTTCCTCTTCCATCATTAGATCCAGGATGGCCAGGTCGGGGCATGCCCCTTCCAGATATCTTTCAGCTTCCTCCCGCGATTCCACAGCCACTACCTCATATCCCCAACTCTCCAGGTGATGCTTCATCTGAAAAATCATATCCGGATCATCATCCGCAAGCAAAATTGTCTTTTTAACTTCTTTCATATCATGTAACTTCTTATACCACCTTCCTCGGAAGCTTGATAATAAATTCTGTCCCCACCGGCCCTTTTTCAGGCTTTGTATTGGACTTCACATCGATCTGCCCCCTGTGCATCTTTACGATGCCGTAGGTGGTGGCCAGTCCCAATCCGGTCCCTTTTCCAATGCCCTTGGTTGTATAGAATGGCTCAAATACCTTTTCCAGATCGCCCGGAGCAATTCCCATGCCCTCATCCCTGATTCTGATAAGAACCCAGTCGTCTTTGTCCGACAGATTTGCCGTAAGCGCTCCCCCATTGGGCATGGCTTCCATCCCGTTTTTTAAGAGGTTGGTAATTACCTGCACCATCTGCTCCCTGTCAATCTCCGCATAGGGAGAGGAGAGATTGTTCACCAGGGTATAGTTGATGTTTTCTGGGAAAATAATGGATGAGGTGCTGATTCTCAACAACTCTTCCAGGTCGGTCTGAGAATATTTCACCTGATTCTTCCTGGCAAAATTCAGGAGGCCACCAACTATGGATTTACACCTGCCAGCCTGCTCCACAATGAGTTCCAGATCCTCCTTCAATTGCTGATTCTCACCACTCTCCTCCAGCAAGAGGTTGCTGTACATAATCACCACCCCAAGCGGATTGTTTAACTCATGTGCAATTCCCGCGGAGAGCTGACCCATATGGGCCAGTTTTTCACTCTGTCGCAGGGCCTGCTCCACAGAGAGTAGCTTATGGTTTGAATCGGCCAGTTTATGGATGGTCTGGTGTAGTGTGTCGATGGAATAGGGAAGACACATTTCCACCTCGGCCAGGCCCTGGGTAATGGCCCTGGCATGGCTCAGGCAGGTGTCGTAGCCACATGCCCCGCAATCCAGATGATCCTGCTGGGAAAACTTTCCCATCTGGTGAAGCACCTTTTCTATGTCTTCTTCGGGACTTTCCTTGATCCGTTGATCATCCCGCTTGAAGGAACGACTCAAATCCAGTTCAAGCTTTTCTGCCCTTACCCCCTGCACCTCTCCATTTGCCTGATTGACCCTTTCATGCAGGTGCTTGAGCACATGGCTCCGGCGCACAAATTTCTTTCCGCCCGGACTGGTTCCCGGACCCATAATACAGCCCTCGCAGCAAAGCAATTCCAGCTGCATGGAACCCAGCTTGCCGGAAGCATATTCGCTGATGGCCTCCTGGAAGTGAATCCTTCCCTCCGCCACAATGACCCGCTGATCCACATGATTGCCATCCAGTTTCATGGCCTGAAGCATGCCCCTGCTCACAGGAAATCCAGCACCATTCATGGCAAGAGGAGGCGTAAAAGCAGAAGCTTCCACATTGGAGGGCCTGATTCTCCTGGAAGTAAGCATGCCCCTCAATTCAGCAAAAGTTATCACCTCATCCACCTCATCCGATTCTTCCTTTTTTGCCACACAGGGCCCGATAAAAACGATTTTTGCCCTGCTCTGGTTTACCTCCCTGATGTACCTGACTGTAGCCACCATTGGAGACACTACCGGCATCAGTGAAGCGATAAGATCCGGATGATATTTTTCTACGAAGGAGACTATGGCCGGGCAATCTGAATTGATATACCCTGCACCGGAATTTGAATTAATCCTTTTCTCGTAGGCTTCGGCCACAAGATCTGCCCCCATACCCACCTCAAAAAGCTGGTGGAATCCCAGCTTCTTTAGCATGCCTGCAAAAAGAGCAGTATCCGGAATTTCTTCAAATTCCGCCACATAACTTGGCGCCACAATGGCAATGACATCCTTTTCCTTCGACAGGAGATGGTTCACTCTGTCGACAGAGCTTTCATATACCTTTGCTCCCTGCGAACAAACAATGGTACAGTTCCCGCAGCCAATGCAGCGTTCAGCAACTACCTCGGCCTGGCCATCCACAATCCGGATCGCTTTTACCGGGCATTCCCTGACACAGGTATAACAGACTCTGCACCGGTCCTTGACTGTATAAACCAGTCCCCTCTTTTTAACCAGCTCTTCCATCTACAACAGGACCTCCCTTTTTGAATACCTTGTGAAAAACAATTCCCGGCTCAGTTTCCCTCCTGCATCCCCGAGATAATCTTTGTAAATATCCGCTATCACTTTGTTGGCATGTGCTGTGTGTAATTCACTCCCGTTATCCATGTCATAGATGGCCTTTGTCCGGGCCCGAATCAGTTTCTCATCTGCAGTAATGGGTTGCCCTCCCCCATTGACGCATCCATCCGGGCAGGCCATAACCTCAAGAATATCCAGTTTTCGTTTTCCGCTGAGGATTTCTTCGATTAAGGCCACCGCATTGGCAAGGCCACTTACCGTACCCATCCTGATCTCGGTCTGGCCCGACTTTACGCTCATCTCCCTGTAAGATTTATGGATGCGGAACCTGTGCAACTTCGATGGAGACATCTCGGTCCCGGTGTTTTGAGCATAAATAGTGCGGACTGTAGCTTCTGCCTCTCCACCTGCCACAGCGGTGAGCTTCCCGGCCGATCCTTCTGAACGGAATGGTGCATCGGGCAGCTCAGGCTCCAGCTGCTCCAGGTCAAGGCCGCTGAGTTTTATCATTCTTGCAAGTTCACGGGTGGTCAGAACCAGGTCGATCACGGGAATTCCCTTGCGTGTCATCTCCACCCTCCTTGCCTCGGTCTTGGCCGCGGTACAGGAAGAGATCAACACCGAAACAATCTCTTTGTCTTCCAGTTTCATTGCCTTCGGAAACCACTCCCGGATCAGGGAGCCTGTCATTTGCTGAGGTGATTTCAATGGGGAGAGATGGGATAGCAGCTCAGGGTAATACTGTTCGGCATAATGAATCCAGGCCGGACAGGAACTGGTGATCAATGGCAGCTCATTGCCCTCCTTCTTATGCTCCTGGTAGAGCCTGGCCTGTTCCATAATCATCAGCTCGGCCCCAAAGGAAGTGTCAAAAACAAAGTCGAAGCCATACCTGCGCAATACGGCATTGATGATTCCACTCAAATCAGTACCCGGTTTATAAGCAAGTTGCTCTGCCACTGATATGGCAACTGCCGGACTGTACTGGGCTACCACCAGCTTTCCGGGAGCATGAATATGGGCCTCCAGCTCAGGAAACTGCACATGTTCGATGAGGGCCCCGGTTGGACAGGCAATCAGGCATTGACCACAGGAGGTGCAGTTTGAGTAATTCAAAGCCTTGCCCAGGGTGGTGGATATTCTTAATTCGTTTCCCCTGTGTGCAAAGTCCAGGGAGGAGGTATTCATAATCTCCTCACAGATTCTGACACAACGTCCGCATAAAATGCACTTGGACGGGTCCCTTATGATGGCCGGACTCGACTTATCAATCTTATGAATGGTTCGTTTTCCCGGGATGCGTCTCTCCCTGATATTCAGATCTTCGGACAGGGATTGGAGCTCACAGGAACCATTACGTTCACAATAAAGGCAATCGTCGGGATGATTGGAGAGCAACAATTCCACATTTGTTTTTCGTGCTCTCAATACCCTGGGAGAATGGGTCATGATCTTCATGGGGCCCTCGATTGGAAAAGAACATGAGGGAACCAGATTCTCCTTTCCTTCAACCTCAACCACACACATCCTGCAGGCACCGGAGGGTGAAAGGTCCTTCATGCTGCAAATGGTGGGAACATGCATCCCATGGCGATTCAGAGCCGAAAGGATGGTCTCTCCCTTCTCCGCAACAATATTCCTTCCGTTAACTTCCAGCTTTATTCCCATCATTCTCTATTTATAATAGACCGCTGTAAACTTGCACACCTCATGGCAGATTCCACAACCAATACACTTCTCCTGAACAATGAAATAGGGGTGCCTCGGTGTACCGATAATGGCTTCGGCCGGACACCTCTTGGCACAAATGGAACAACCGGTACATAAATCCACATCAATAAACCAGCTGCGAAGTTCCGTGCAGGAATTTGAGGGACAGCGACGATCAAAAATATGCTCCTCATACTCGTTCCTGAAATAATTCAGCGTACTGATCACCGGGTTTGGCGCGTTCTGACCAAGCCCGCAAAGGGAAGTATCCTTCATTACCTCCGCCAGCGTTTCCAATTGCATCACCCCTTTGAATCTTTCCAGGGTGGTATGGCCCTCCTCATCTGCGGGTTTCCGGGTGATGCTGCCCAGGATCTCAGCCATTCGCCTGGTTCCTTCCCGGCAGGGAATGCATTTTCCGCAGCTCTGCTTGTGCATGTATTCCATGAAGTACCTGACAGTATTGACCACGCAGGTCCGGTCATCCATCACCAGGACCCCTCCTGAGCCCATGATCAGCCCTTTCTCCTTCAGGCTTTCATAGCTTACCGGAATATCCATCAGGTCCACAGGAACCATGCAACCCGATGGTCCTCCCACATGGAGAGCTTTCAGTTCCCTGCCTTTCCCCACTCCCCCCATAATCTTATTGACAATGGTATTAAAAGAGGTACCCATGGGCACTTCAACCAGGCCGGCCAATGGCAATCGGCCCGAGATACTGAATATCTTGGTCCCGTAACAGCCGGCTGTTCCTATCTCTTTAAACCAGTCCGGACCCTGACTGATAATCCGGGGCAGGTTTGCAAGGGTTTCCACATTATTTACCACCGTAGGACGCCCCAGGTAACCGGAGGTGGATGGATAGGGAGGTTTGGATGAAGGCATTCCCCTTCTCCCTTCCAGGCTCGCAATCAATGCGGTCTCTTCGCCACAGACAAAGGCACCCGGACCCTTGCGCAGGGATATCTGAAGATTGTATCCACTGTCGAGAATATTGTCCCCGAGCAGTCCCAGCTCTCTCAGCTTCTTGATGGCGGCGGTGATACGCCTGATGGAATCTTTGTATTCGCTGCGAATATAAATATAGGCCCTGTTGGACCCGATTGCATAGGCTGCAATGGCTATTCCCTCAAGCAGCTGAAAGGGATTCCCTTCCATAAGCGTACGGTCCATGAAGGCACCCGGATCGCTCTCTTCAGCATTGCACACCAGAAATTTCTGATCGGATGGTGTTTGAAAAGCTGCTTTCCATTTCTCACCCGTTGAAAATCCACCTCCGGACCGGCCCCTCAGGCCACTATCGACCACCAGGTCGCATACTTCACTGAAGGTATAGGAGCGAATGGTCTTCAGGAAGGCTGCATATCCACCTCCGGCAATATATTCCTCCAGAGAAAAAGGATCAATGATTCCACACGATTCCATTACGATCCTGTTCTGAAGAGCAAAATAGGGAATCTCCTCCAGGGATGGAACATCTTTCCAGGGTTCCTGATTTGCACGCGGAAGCTGACCAATCACATTCTGATCGGGAACTACCTGGTGAAACAGGTCGTCCAGCAAGGAAGGTACCTTCTCTGCTGTTATTCTGCTGAAAAAAATCCGTGCACGACCTGGCAACTGTACTGAAACAACCGGATCTTCCGAACTCAAACCGATACTACCGGTTTCGGCCAGATCGATTTCAATGGACCGCTCAGTTGCGTATTGCTCAATGGCTTCCCAGGTCTTCATGGATCCTGCCACGATTCCTGAGGTGGAGCTATTGACCATCACCAGGGGCTTTGTAATGCGATGTTTTCGCAGCTGTTCAACCAGATCCAGTTCTTCCGGATGAAGCTCCGAAGAACCATGCTGAGCCAGCTTCAATAAAAACTCCCTATCTGCCAGCATCTTCCCTGTATTGATTGATTATCTCCCGGACCTCCTTCACGGAGATCCCGGAATGATAGGCACCGTTAACCGCCATTACCGGAGATTGTCCGCATGCCCCAATGCAGGATTGCACCTCCAGGCTGAACAGTCCGTCACGGGTGGTTTCTCCATCCTTGATTTCCAGCAATTTGCAGACTTCATTTAATAACTCGCCCGCGCCACTCATATGGCAGGAGGTTCCATTGCACAGAACCACATGGTAATGGCCCCTTGGAGAAAAAGAGAACTGGTTGTAAAAGGTAGCAAGGCCATATACCTTGCTGGTGGGCAGGGAAAGGTGCCGGCCAATCTGAGAGATGGCTTCCTCAGAAATATAGCCAAACTCATCCTGGAAAGCCTGGAGCAGGGGAATCAGCGCATTTCTCTTGATCTGTGGAAATCGCTTCAGTATCTCTTCTATTCGTGTTGTTTCGTCAACCATAAAATTGAATCACCATCAACTTTTTAATGCAGAATTTCGCCTATTTTCACAGAACGCTCAAAGATATTGATTATGTTTGTTATTTGAAAAACAGTAATCAATTTGAATAGATTATAAATTACTGGAACTGACCTGATTTTATTAACTTTATTGCGATCAGAATGACACTTTTAAAAAAGGAAATAAAGATCTGCCTGGGGAGTTCCTGTTTCAGCCGGGGAAATAAACAAACCCTTCTGGTGATCCAGAATTACCTGAAGGACCACCAGCTGGAAAGAGAGGTCATCCTTAAAGGAAATCACTGCTTCAGCAACTGCAGTAACGGTCCGGTGATGAAGATCGGAGATAAGGTATACGAACAGGTAAGCAGTGAAAGTGTCCTGGAGATTCTTGAGTCCGAATTTGGAGAGATGTAAATAAGTTGTCATGGAAGCCCTCCTGAAAATAAACAATGATACATGTATTGCCTGCTACGCCTGCGTCAGGGCCTGCCCCGTGAAAGCCATCAGGGTACAGACCGAACAGGTGAAGCCTGAAATCATTCCTGAAAGATGTATTGGCTGCGGAAGCTGTGTGGCTGCCTGCGGTCCGGGTGCCATTGAGATCAGGAATTCCACGGATGAACTCAGGAAGATTCTTGGTGCGGGAGGCAAGGTAGCCGCACTGGTAGATCCGTCCATTGCCGGGGAGTTTCCCGACATCACCGACTACAGGAAGTTTGTTCAGATGCTCCGGACCCTGGGCTTTCATTACATCCACGAAGTGGCTTTTGGCGTGGACCTGGTGGCCATGGCCTACAGGAAACTATTCAAAGAGAGCAAAGGGAAATACTACATTATGTCGAACGACCCGGTAAGCGTTTCCTTTGTGGAGAAATACAGACCCGGACTGGTTCCCAACCTGGCTCCCATTATCCCACCGGTGGCTGCTACAGCCAAAGTGGTCAGGAAAATAGCCGGCGAAGACGTGACCCTGGTCCACATCAGTCCCCTGATCGCGAGTAAAGATGAAATCAGGAGATTCGAAGGAGAGAGCCGCATTGACCTGGCTATCACCTTCGTAGAGCTTCGCGAACTTTTTACAGAGGCCGGGATTCACGAAACTGATCTTGAGTACAGTGATTTTGATCCACCCCTGGGCTATAAGGGCTCCTTCTTCCCGGTGGCCAATGGAATCATCCAGGCGGCAGGAATTGAAGAAGAACTGCACCTCACCCCGGTTATCACTGTGGAAGGACATGGAATGATTGATGCTCTCGATGAATTTGAAGAGAATATCGGAACCATCAAACACCATTTTAACCTTTTTTATAAGGAGTTTCTGATGGGCAGGGGAACCAGTGCCGGCGGAAAAAGGTTCCTGAGGCAGAGTCAGCTTATTAAATATGTAGAGAAGCGCTTAAAGACCCTGGACCGGAATGAATGGGAGGCCAACATCACTGAATTTGCCATGCTGGACCTGAAACGCTCCTTCTCTGTTGACGATCAAACCCTGCCTGTTCCATCGGAAAACACCCTGAATAAAATTCTGAAGGAAATTGATCAGCAGAAACCCTCTGAAGTGGGTTGCGGGGCCTGTGGCTATGCCAGCTGTACGGACTTTGCCATTGCCATCGCACAGGGCCTGGCTATTCCGGAAATGTGCAATACCTACGCTTCCAGGAACAGGCAGGATCATATCCAATCGCTGAAGATCAGCAATGAAAAGCTGGCCCAGGCACAGGAAGCCCTTAAAAAATCCGAACGCTCTGCCCAAAAAGAAAAAGAGGCTGCAAGGGAGGCCTCAGAAATCGTCCGGCGCATGCTCCACAAACTACCTTCCATGGTGGTTATATGTGATATGAACCTTAAAATTATCCAGACCAATAACAGCTTTATCGCTTTGCTTGGGGAGGATGCCCGCGAGATTGCCGAGGTGGTACCCGGACTGACCGGTGCCGACTTAAAAACCCTTCTCCCCTACAATTTCTACAACCTGTTTACTTACGTCCTTGCTCAAAATGAATCCATAACCAACCGGGACATTCATCACGAAGGCAAGATGCTGAATGTAAGCGTATTTGTGATTGAAAAAGATAAAATTGTGGGTGCAGTTATCCGTGATATGTCGGCCCCCGAGGTTCAGAAAGAAGAGGTTGTAAAACGACTCAATGAAGTCATTGACAAGAACCTGGGCCTTGCACAGCAGATTGGTTTCATTCTGGGCGAAGGAACTTCAGAAGCGGAGCGGATGCTCAACTCAATTATCGAATCCTATAAGCCCAGGAAGGACAATCGATGAGCGGTAAATTTTATATTGAGGTTGCATGCAATCAGCGTAACTTCGGCAACGAGCGTATATGCGGAGATGTGTTTCTCAGCCGTAAGGTAAAGGAAGAGAACCGTACCATTGTTGTTCTTTCCGATGGAATGGGACATGGAGTCAAGGCCAATGTACTTGCCACATTAACAGCCACCATGGCAGTGAATTTCACCATTGAACATAAAGCCGTGGAGAAGATTGCCGAGATTATCATGAACACACTGCCTGTATGCAGCGAAAGGCAGATGAGCTACTCCACCTTTACCATCGTGGACATTGAACACGATGGTGCAATTAATATCCTTGAGTTTGATAATACCCAGACGATTATCCTGAGAGACAACGTTCCCTTCGATCCGGACTGGAAAATCCTGAAACTGGAAAGCGAGAAAAATGGAGGCAAGGAGATACTCTCCTGCCAGTTTGAACCCAGGAAAGAGGACAGGCTCATCTTCTGTAGTGATGGCATAGCGCAGTCGGGACTGGGAACGGATAAATTCCCCCTGGGATGGGGCAGAGACAACATGCAGGAATATGCCATAAAACTGGTTCAGAACAGTCCTAAAATATCTGCCTCCAAACTGGCTCTGAAAATGGTGAATATGGCACATCAAAACGATGCTTACTCTTCCAAGGATGATACCAGCTGCGCCAGTATTTACTTCCGGAATCCACGTAAATTGATGATTGTTACCGGACCTCCCTATGAAGAGGAGAATGACATTGAACTGGGTAAAACAGTAAAATCGTTCAAGGGAAAAAAAGTAGTCTGCGGAGCCACCACCGCAGATATCCTTGCCAGAGAACTGGGTGTGGAGATAGAAGACAGTCTTGTATTTGAGGACCCGGAGCTGCCTCCAGTGTCACACATGGAGGGGATTGATCTTGTTACCGAAGGTATTCTTACAATCACCAAGGTTACCAGGATCCTCAAGGAGTTTTCACCATCCTATACCCTGGGCAAGGGACCGGCCGACCGGATCGTGAAGTTGGTTCAGCAGAGCGATGAGATCCATTTCATCATCGGAACCAGGGTGAATATTGCACACCAGGATCCCAACCTTCCCATCGATCTTGAAATCAGAAGAACCGTTGTAAAAAGAATGGCCAGGTTGCTGGAAGAGAAATTTCTGAAGGAGGTAACACTCAGATATATCTGATTTGATTGCATGCATTTTTAAACAAATACCCGCGCCGGGTGTATTATTTCTTGGCACGCTTATTGACATAAGGGTGAGACTGGTTCCGCTTAAGTGGAGCTGACAGATTGACTGATTATTGTGTACTACTAAGGAGAAGCTGATGATTCCCATTGACGAAGAAACTGAATATATCCCTTTACTCTCCCAGGAGGAAGAAGAGGACCTGAAGAAAGTAAACATTCCCGATGTACTGCCCATATTGCCCCTGCGTAATACGGTCCTGTTCCCCGGGGTGGTTATCCCCATCACCGTAGGCAGGGATAAATCCCTGAAGCTGGTCCAGGAGGTTTACAAAAAGAACAAGATACTGGGAGCTGTGGCTCAGAAAGAAGGCACCATCGAAGACCCTGAACTGGAAGATCTCTATCGAATTGGCACTGTGGCCCAGATCCTGAAGATCCTGGAAATGCCGGATGGTTCCACTTCGGTTATTATCCAGGGAAGGAAACGTTTTAAGCTCAACGACCTGCTTACAGAAAAACCATATCATGTCGCCAGGATCACCCCGCTGGAGGATGAGGAGGATGAGCCCGCCGGCGAAGCTAAAGCCGTGGCTGCAGCTCTCAAAGAGCTTAGCATAAAAATTATCAAACTCTCGTCCAACATTCCCACCGAGGCCACTTTTGCAGTGAAAAACATTGAGAGTCCTTCCTTCCTGGTGAATTTTCTTGCTTCCAACAGCGAACTATCCCTGAAGCAGAAACAGGATCTCCTTGAAACCAACAGTGTATCAAAGAGAGGATTTACCCTCCTGGAGAGTCTTTCCAACGAGGTGCAAATGCTGGAACTGAAGAATGATATCCAGACCAAAGTGAAAAGCGATCTGGATCAGCAGCAAAGGGAGTTTCTTCTGCATCAGCAGATGAAGACCATACAGGATGAGCTTGGAGGGTCCCCGCAGGACCAGGAAGTGCTTGATTTCAGGGAGAAAGCAAAAAAGAAGAAATGGAGCAAGGAAGTGGCAACTGCCTTCGAGAAGGAGCTTGACAAGCTGCTCAGGTTGAATCCTGCCACCGGTGAGTATTCCGTGCAGGTGAATTATATCCAGACCCTGGTCGAGCTTCCCTGGAACGAATACACCAGGGATAATTTTAATTTAAAACGCGCCAGCCGCATTCTGGACAAGGACCACTTCGGCCTTGAAAAAGTTAAGGACAGGATCCTGGAACACCTTGCTGTATTAAAGCTAAAAGGCGACCTGAAATCGCCCATCCTCTGCCTGGTTGGTCCCCCGGGAGTAGGGAAAACATCCCTTGGAAAGTCGATAGCCTCGGCCCTGAACAGGAAATATGTCAGAATGTCACTGGGTGGGCTTCATGATGAAGCCGAAATAAGAGGGCACCGGAAAACCTATATCGGGGCCATGCCAGGAAGGGTGATCCAGAACCTGAAAAAGGTAAAATCGTCCAATCCTGTGTTTGTTCTGGATGAAATTGATAAAGTGGGAAGGGGCGTCCAGGGAAATCCCGAATCTGCCCTTCTCGAGGTACTGGACCCGGAACAAAACAGTAATTTTCACGATAACTTCCTGGAGCTGGACTATGACCTGTCGAAGGTTATGTTTGTAGCTACAGCCAATACTACCGCTGGAATTAACCCGGCACTTCTAGACCGAATGGAGATTATTGATCTCTCCGGTTACATCGTGGAAGAAAAGATTCAGATTGCCAGGCGCCACCTGATTCCACACCAAATCGAAAATCACGGTTTGACAAAAAAACAATTTTCCATTTCTCCCCGGGTTCTGGAACAGATCATTGAAGGCTATACCCGCGAATCGGGGGTCAGGCAACTGGACAAGCAAATAGCAAAGCTGGTCCGTGTCATGGCCAGGCATATTGCCTTTGAAGAGAGTTACGAAAAGAAACTTTCCGGCAATAAAGCTGCAGAAATTCTGGGTCCGCCCAGGTATATCCGGGATAAATACGATGGGAATACCCATGCAGGGGTCGTAACAGGACTTGCCTGGACAGCTACCGGTGGGGAGATTCTCTTTGTTGAGACCTCCCTGAGCCAGGGTGAAGGCAAACTCACCCTCACCGGAAACCTGGGTGATGTAATGAAGGAAAGTGCTGTACTGGCGCTGGAGTACCTGAAATCACATGCCTCAAAGTTCTCCCTTGATCCGGAAATCTTTAAAAAATACAATGTCCATGTGCATGTGCCCGAAGGAGCCATCCCCAAGGATGGACCTTCTGCAGGGGTGGCCATGATGACTTCTGTTACCTCGGCATTTACTCAGAGGAAAGTGAGAGAAAACTGTGCCATGACAGGTGAGATCACCTTGAGGGGTAAGGTGCTTCCGGTTGGGGGAATCAAAGAAAAAATACTTGCTGCCAAAAGAGCCGGCATTAAAGATATCGCCATTTCCCTGGAGAATAAAAAAGACGTGGAGGAGATCAATGAAATCTACCGGAAAGGCTTGAATTTTACTTATTTGAACAATATATCAGAGCTGATGGACTTTGTTCTGCTGCCCGATCTGGTGGACCAGCCCATGAAGATCGCTTAACAGATCAGGAGCTTGGCCGTTTCAATTCCAGAACCTTTCTTAATTTTCACAAAATAAATTCCACATGGCAATCCTTTGCCTTCCAGGTCAGAAATGGTAAAATGATCTTTTTCCTCGGATCTCAGTTTATAAACGGGCATTCCTTCAAGGTTAAATACTTCTACCATGGTTAGTTAGCTTTAGAGTGAATACGGAACTATCTGTGGACTAAAATAGAGCGTGAGGCATCCAAAGCAAAGAGAATTGGGACTTATTGTGTGAACTATGGGTTCTGGGAAATGAACCCTGCGGAATTCATGATAAACTACTTATCTGGAAAAGGTGGATTCCAGTAATTTGATCTTCTGGGCCGGTATCTTAACAGAGCATGATTTTCCAGGATACTCAAGGATGCAGTTGCAATTTTTACGATCGACCCGTGATATATACTTCAGGTTCAGCAGGTAGGAACGGCTGGCACGAAAGAAGGTACTTCCATCCAGGAGCTCCTCAATGGCCCCCAGGTTCTGGGTAATGATCTCACAGGTGCCTCGGGTCAGCTGAATGTGCGTATAATTGCCATCGGCCTGACAATAGACCACTTCGGCAGGATCAATCAGGACATACCCCGCCCGGGTATTCAGCTTAATCCTGGAGGGAACACTGGTCCGAATGGCTTCCAGGAGCTGATGAAAGTCCTGCCCTTGATTTTTTCTCGCCTTCTGGCGGAAACGCTCAATGGCATTGTTCAGTTCTTCCTGGTGAACAGGCTTCATTATGTAATCAAAAACCGAATTCCGGATGGCCTGAATGGCATAGTGGTCATAGGCGGTGACAAAAATAATACCCGGGTCTTCGCCGGAACCATTCACCTGCTCAATAAAATGAAACCCATCCTTTTCGGGCATCTGAATATCCAGGAGCACCAGATCAGGATGCTCGATTCGCAGTAGTGTCAAGGCTTCATCAACGGTACCTGCAAGTCCGACAACAGAAACACCCTTGTTGTCCAGCAGCATATACTTGAGTAACTCCCGGGCTTCCGGTTCATCATCAACAAGCAGTATTTTCAGTACCTCCTCCATGCAATGAAAGGAATCACATTTCTTTTCAGGGCGCAAGTTAAAAAAAACCCTGAAGGACAAAAAACAGGATCCTTTTGGCTGTTTTCAGTTTTTTTTAGTAACCTTCTGAATAATTCTGAGGTAAAAACAGTATGCCAGACGCTCAAGTGCATAGAACCACAGCTACCTTTGGAACCCTCCCGGTATTTATCACTGCCATCTCTACTATCCTGGGTGCCATTCTCTTTCTAAGGTTTGGCTATGCCGTGGGTCATCTGGGATTTATTGGAGTCATAGGGATCATTTTCCTGGGACACATGGTCACCATTCCCACAGCTCTGGCTGTAGCTGAAATCGCCACAAATCAGAAAGTCCAGGGGGGCGGAGCCTACTACATCATAAGTCGCTCCTTTGGGATGAATATCGGATCTGCAATTGGAATTACACTCTATCTAAGCCAGGCCATCAGCGTCGCTTTTTATGTAATCGCCTTCTCTGAAGCCTTCGATCCCCTCATCAGGTACCTTCATTACGAAATCAATACACCCCTGATCGATAAACGGTGGATCGGACTGGCCAGCATGACATTGCTTTCCCTTGTAATTCTTTCCAGGGGGGCAAAAATCGGAATGAAAGCGCTTTATTTTGTGGTGGCCCTGCTCTTTACCTCCCTGCTTTTCTTTTTTCTTGGAAAATCCGAAATACCGGATCAGCCCTTTGTTGTAAATGCTCAAATTCAGAATCCCGATAATTTCTTCTTTGTATTTACAATTATATTCCCCGCATTCACAGGCTTGATAGCCGGATTGGGACTTTCAGGCGACCTGCGTAATCCAAGCAAGTCCATCCCAAGAGGAACGTTATGGGCCACCATGGGCGGATTAGTGGTATATATCCTGGTGGCCTACAAGCTGGCCATCAGTGCCTCTCCGGACGACCTGGCTTCCGACCAGCTGATTATGGAGAAAATTGCCATCTGGGGCCCCATCATACCCATCGGGCTGGCTGCAGCATCTCTTTCATCCGCCCTGGGCTCCATTATGGTAGCCCCGCGAACCCTTCAGGCAATGGGTTATGACCAGGTTTTCCCCACGGCAGGTTTGAACAGCTGGTTGTCACGTGGCAAGCAGAAAGACAACGAACCCACCAATGCGGGATTAATCAGCATCATCATCGGATTTGTGTTTGTGGCCTTCGGAGATATTGATTTTGTGGCCCAGATTATTTCCATGTTCTTCATGGTTACCTACGGGGTGATTTGCCTGATTTCTCTCCTGGAACATTTTGCTGCTGATCCTTCGTACCGGCCCACCTTCAAATCAAGGTGGTATATCTCCCTGCTGGGAGCAGTCACCTCCTTCTGGCTGATGTTTAAAATGAATGCCCCCTATGCCCTGCTCTCACTGATTGTTATGGGAGGTATCTACACCATGGTAAGCAGCTACAAAAAACAGGAGAAAGGTCTGGCCAACCTGTTTCGCGGCGTCGTGTTCCAGGCAAGCAGACAATTGCAGATCCTTGCACAGCGTGCCGACCGGGAGGACCTGGACGTACACTGGCGTCCCTTTACCATCTGTGTTTCACAGGATACTTTTATGCGCAGAAGTGCTTTTGACATCCTGAGGTGGATCTCCCTGAAATATGGCTTTGGAACATACATCCATTATATCAAGGGCTTCCTGACCGAGGAAACCAATAAGGAGTCCAAAGAGATCCTGAACAAGTTGATACATCTTGCAGCAGGAAGTAAGAACCGGGTCTACCTGGATACCATTATAAGCCCGTCCTACACCTCGGCTATCGCACAGGTGATCCAGCTTTCGGGAATCTCGGGAAAGGGAAATAATATGATTCTGTTCGAGTTTTCCCAAACCGAGCCTGAAGCATTGCAGGAGGCCCTGAATACCCATGACATTCTATTTGCAACGGGCTTCGACCTTTGTGTTTTGAGTACCTCATACAAGGGATTTGGATACAAGCAACAGATTCACATATGGATTACTCCGGCCGATTTTGATAATGCGAACCTGATGATCCTGCTGGGCTATATTATCCTGGGACATCCGGAATGGAAAGATGGAATCATCAAGATTTTTGCAATCTACCAGCCTGAAGCGGTCACCCGAAGGAAGGAGGAGCTGGAGGAACTGATTAAAGAAGGCCGTCTTCCCATATCAATGGCCAACATCAACCTGATAAGTGTCGGCGGGGATAAAGGAACACGTGAAATCATCGGAGAAGTCTCGGTGGATGCAGATCTGACCATTGTCGGATTCCGGCACGAACAGCTTACCGCCGAAGGTTATAAACTCTATACCGGCTATAACAAACTCGGGAATGTGCTATTTGTCAGTGCCAACAAGAAAAAAGAGATAAACTAAAACATTACCTTTGAATAAAAAGCAGATGGAAAAAATTGCTGTCTTTCCAGGGTCATTTGATCCTTTTACAGTTGGGCATGAAAACATAGTGTTGCGTGCACTTGATCTCTTTGACAGGATCATAGTGGCCATCGGGATTCATTCCACCAAACAGCCCTTGCTGAAAATTGAGTCCCGGGTGGAAATGGTCAACCAGGTGTTTCTCGGAAACGACCAGGTCAGTGCTGACTCTTTCGAAGGATTGACAGTGGATTACTGCAGAAAAGTGAAGGCCACCCATATGCTCAGGGGAATCAGGACATCGGCCGACTTCGAATATGAAAGGGCCATTGCCCAGATTAATAAGCAGATGTTGCCAGGTGTAGAATCCGTCTTCCTGCTAACCACCCCCGAACATACTCCGGTCAACTCCACCATCATCCGTGACATCATCCGCAACGGTGGAGATGCTTCACAATTCCTTCCAAAGGGAGTGGATATCAAGATCTACCTCTGATGCCTTGCCGCCTTCTCATTCTTTCCCTCCTGCTATCTTGCAGTGGATTCCTGAGTGCCCAAACGGCCTCGGTGCATGCAATCGCACAGGACTATGCGGGTCAGACCATTCATACGATCATCGCCTGGAATCCCTTTATTACCATAAATGAATATTCAAACCGTGTGGTATGCAATGAGGAGGGAGAATTTGAAGAGCTTATACCACTCGAATCACCAAGGGTGGTGCAATTCGAAACCGGAGTTTACCAGGCTTACCTCTATATGGAACCCGGCTTCCATTATGAGGTGGTATTTCCAGATTACCTTGAAAAAAAGTGGAACGACCAGATCTCTCCCTTCTATCAGCCCATTGCACTTCCTCTTGTTGTTAGTTCGCGAACCTCTCTTTCCAGTGGCGTGAAAGTTGACGGATCGGAGGATGTGAACTATACAATTGCCAGCTTTGATTCTCTGTTTATTAGTGCTAACAGGGAGATTATCACACATCGGAAACAGGGAAAATCTGTAAATGCCGACTCTCTTATCCAGCAACTGGAGCTTGAATTTACGGGCGATACCTCCCGGTTTTTTTCAGACTACCGCCGTTTCAGGTACGGTGCCCTGAAGTTGAATGAAGGCAGAACCGGTCTGGAAGAGCTGAGCCGGGATTATCTTGGCCCCGGGGTAATGGAGTGGCATCCGGGGTTTGTTGAGTTGTTCAGAGCCCTGTTCAAGGATTTTATCTTTTACTATTCAAATTCTGAAGAGGGACAGTCTTTCCGGAACATTGTGAACCGGAACCAGCAACTTCAGGAGGCACGGCAGCTGGTGCTGAATCACCCTGCTGTTTGGAGCGATACCCTTGCAGAAATGATTTTACTGCAGGAATTTTCTGAGCTGTTTTACAGGGGAGAATACCATAAGGAGGCCATCCTGATTATGCTCGATTCCATGGCCCTTGACCCCCTTAGCCACGATTTTGGCATTTACGCCGAACAACTGCATCAAAAATTATCCAGCCTGGTGACCGGGAATACTCCTCCTGATTTTATCATGAAAGATCTGGAGGGAAAAGCCTGGTCGCCCGCCGATTTTGAAGGCAAGTATACCTATCTGTTTTTCGGCACAACCGATCACTATGGCTGTATGATGGAATACCCCTTTCTGCAATCCTACATCGAAAAACATACTGCCTATTTGAATGTGGTCACTATCATGACATCGGAGGACCGGAACAAACTGGACGATTTCATGGCACGGAACGGATATAGCTGGACCGTCCTGCACTATGAAGGACAGCCCGGAGTACTGGACGAATATATGATAAGAGCCTATCCCACTGCCTACCTGATCGACCGGGACGGCAAGCTGCTCCTTTCGCCGGCCACCTTGCCATCGGAAGGTTTTGAGCAGCAACTGTTTCGGATTATGCGGTCCAGGGGAGAAATCTGATCAGAGCAGGTTCCGCATATAGAGCACATCCAGAATGCTTGCATAGGTATTTTCCCGGATAAAACCGGATTTGCCGGGTGTGACCCATTTGTAATCACTTATTCCTTCTTCTGCCTGCAAAACCGGCTCCTCGCTCCCGGTATAAAGCATTTCGAACCATCTGGTCTTTTTCAAAATATGCTTTCCTTTCAGGCTATAGGTGTGGTAGGTCGACATAAGGGGATCTGTGATTTGAAGCCCCTGAAGTCCGGTTTCTTCTTCCACTTCCCTCAATGCTGCACCTGCAAAATCCTCTCCCTTTTCCAGTTTCCCTTTTGGAAGGTCCCAGACCCCGTTTCGATAGATGGACAGAAATTCTCCCTGCTCGTTAATGACCACTCCACCCCCCGCCTCGATATTTTTAAAACAGGCCTTGAACTCCTCAAAAAGCCTTACCATATCTTCATGAAAAATATAGAGGTTACTAATCTCTGTCAATGCAGCAAACACACCAACCAGCTCACTTAGTTCATGAATGTTGTTGTACTTGTAAAAGAGACCCTTATGCTTTACAAATGCCCTGGAAAAATCATCTCCAAAATATACCGTTCTATCGTTGAAAAAAACCTTGTACATAGTTCCGATGCAATCTCAAAAGACAAAAGTACAAAACTATTAAAGGCGCTGATTGGTTTATTATTCACAGAATCTCCAAATTTCCTGCAAAGGTTTCGAAAGCAGAGTCTGAAAAGCTTAATCCAGACCATGTTTCCTCATTTTATTTGACAGGGTTCCACGAAAAAAAGAAATAAAACTTTATACATTTGCTACATGGCAGAATCAGATCGACATGTTGCAGCTTTGCTGCTTCAAAGCAAGGCAATCATACTGGAACCATTAAATCCCTTTACCTGGGCCTCAGGCTGGAAATCTCCCATTTATTGCGACAACCGGGTTACCCTCTCCTACCCGGAGATCAGGGACTATATTAAAGAGGCATTCCGGGCCACCATTCTGAAGCATTTTGAAAGCCCGGATCTGATCGCCGGCGTGGCCACCGGAGCCATTGCCCAGGGTGCCCTGGTGGCAGATATCATGGGACTGCCCTTTGTTTATGTGAGGCCTTCTGCCAAGGAGCACGGCAGGCAAAATCTGATTGAAGGGCGGCTGGAAGCCGGACAAAAGGTGCTTGTGGTGGAGGACCTGATCAGTACAGGGGGGAGCTCCCTGAAAGCAGTGGAGGCACTGAGGGAAGCCGGAGCTGAAGTCCTGGGAATGGTCGCCATTTTTTCCTACGGCTTTGAACTGGCTGCAGAAAATTTCCGGAAAGCGGATGTGGACCTGCATACACTTACAAACTATCATACCCTGATTGAAACAGCTTTGAGTACAGATTATATTCAGCAGGACCAGGTGGAGATGTTGCAGCAGTGGAGAAAAGATCCGACCCGGTGGAAAGGATAAAACAGCACAGGAATTATGAAGATAGAGAGCAAAATAGGGAAATCGGCCAGCAGCGATCAGCAGATCTATGCGTTTATCAGTAATTTTCACAATTTCAAAGACCTGCTTCCTGCTGATAAAGTCAGCGGCTGGGAGTCCTCGGAAGAGAAGTGCAGTTTCCAGGTGGACCCGCTTGGGCGCACGGGCCTGATGATTGTTGAGAAGAATCCTTATTCACTGGTGAAGATGAGCTCCGATCCGGAATTCTCAAGTTACCAGTTTACCATCTGGATCCAGTTAAAAAAGGTAGCTGAAGATGATACCAGGATAAAAATCACCATCGAACCCCTGGTCAACAAAATGATGTTGCCCATGCTCCGGGTTCCCCTGAAAAAACTTGCCGACGGGATCATTGATAAAATGGAGAATTTCGATTTTACTGCTTAGGGCTTCCGAAAATTCAGCTCCATGTTGATGGAGCCGTGTCCGTAGGTACGAACCTCCCCATCAGACTCCACCATCAGCTCCCCGGAATCGTTAACCCCTCTGATAATGCCATCAAAATGCCCCTCGGGAGTATCAAACCCTGAGCGCTCTCCGGCCTTAAATAAACGACTTAAATAGTCCATTTCCAGTTGCTTCATCCGGCCTTCCCTTAATGCCTGGTACCTGCTCATCAGACAGGATTCAACAAGTTCTCCCAGCTCTGTTACATCCACAGGCCGGCCGGTTTCCCGATGTACGGAAGTTGCAGGAAGCTCAAAGTCCGGAAACGCTGTTTGATTCAGATTCAGGCCCAGGCCGATCACAGTGCGGGAGATATGGCTGCCAGTAATGCTGTGTTCAATCAGGATCCCGGCGATCTTGCCCTTCCGGGTAAGAATATCATTGGGCCACTTGATCCTTGAAGTAATCCCAAGGGTATCCAGGGCATCACAAAGGGCCAGAGAAGCCACTCTTGAAAGATGGAATTGCATGGATGCTGACAAAAATGCAGGAAAAAGGAGCAGGCTCATTAATAGATTCTCTCCCCTCCTGCTATGCCACGAATGATCGCCCTGTCCCCGTCCAGATTCTTGATAATCAGCGATAACTACAGTCCCCTCCTCAAGGGTTTGCTGCCTTAAAAGTTCTGCTAAAACGCTATTGGTCGAGGTAAGGCTGTCATATTTGATCCATCTGTCTCTCATGGTACAATTTTTGACAAAGTAGCTACTGTAATCAACAATTCAAGCACATAAATGTTAACGGCTAAATTGATTACCTTTACAAACAAAAAGCCAGATGGAGGAAAACGAGTCATTTAATGTGGGGCAAAAGAGGGAGTTAATCCTCGAAGCGATCAGGGAGAAGAAGGGACATCAAATCGTTTCCATCGATCTTTCTGAAGTTGAAAACTCCATTTGTGACTTTTTCATCATTTGCCACGGAGAATCGGTAACCCAGGTGGGAGCTATAACAGAATCCATTGAAAAGAAGCTGAAGGAAGAGGCGCTTGTAAGGGCCCATCATGTGGAGGGCCTTCAGAACAGCCAGTGGGTTCTTCTGGATTATTTTGATATCCTGGTGCATGTGTTCCAGGAGGAGTATAGGTCGTTCTTCAGACTTGAAGAGTTATGGGCCGATGGAAAGGTAACAAGGGTGGCAGAAAAAAGTTAAAACAAGCTATGGCAGATAAAAAGAATAATCCCGGCAACTTCCCGGGTGGGAATCCAGGAAACAGACCGGGAAACAAGCCAGGTCCTCCCGGCAAACCAAAATTTAATTCATACTGGATCATTGGAATCATTCTTCTGGCAATGATCGGGATTCAGTTTCTGGGTTCGGGAAATAATCTGAAAGAGATCGATAATAATCGTTTTTTCCAGATTCTGAAAGAGGGTGACGTAGAGAAAATCGTTATTGTCAATAAAGAAAAGGTGGAGGTCTATATCAAGCCTGAGCGCCTCAGTGACGCCCGCTATGAGGATGTGAGTTCCAGTAAGCCAAGCTCCATGCTTGGTCAGCCGGTGCCCCAGTACTATTTCACCATCATCAGTCAGGATGTTTTTATGGGCGACCTGAACCGGGTCATGAATGACCTGCCTGCAGATAATCGTCCCACCTATACGACTATTACGCGGAGAAATTACATGGGAGAAATCATGCTGTGGGTTATCCCCTTCCTGCTGATTATGGGAATCTGGATCTACATGCTTCGTCGCATGGGAGGCGGTGGAGGTGCCGGTGGAGGCAATATTTTCAGTGTGGGAAAATCCAAGGCTCAGATCTTTGATAAGGAGACCAGTGTGAAAGTGGATTTCCACGATGTGGCCGGACTGGAAGAGGCCAAGGTGGAGATCAGGGAGATCGTGGAGTTTTTAAAGAATCCGAAAAAATTCACAGAACTCGGGGGGAAAATCCCCAAAGGCGCCCTGCTGGTAGGGCCTCCGGGAACCGGTAAGACCCTGCTGGCCAAGGCAGTGGCCGGAGAGGCCAGTGTGCCCTTCTTTTCCATGTCGGGTTCCGACTTTGTGGAGATGTTTGTGGGTGTAGGGGCCTCCAGGGTGAGGGACCTGTTTAAGCAGGCCAAGGAGAAAGCTCCCTGCATTGTTTTCATTGATGAAATAGATGCAGTGGGTCGCGCCAGGGGGAGAAATCCGAATTTTGGTTCCAACGACGAAAGGGAAAATACCCTGAACCAGTTATTGACGGAAATGGATGGTTTCGGAAGCAACAGTGGGGTCATTATCCTGGCTGCTACCAACAGGGCCGATGTGCTGGACAAGGCATTGCTCCGGGCAGGACGTTTCGACCGTCAGATCCATGTCGAACTCCCCGATCTGAATGAGCGCAGAGCCATTTTTGATGTTCACATCAAACCCATCAAAATTGATAAATCGGTGGATGTGGATTTTCTGGCCAAACAAACTCCGGGCTTTTCCGGAGCAGATATTGCCAATGTATGTAATGAGTCGGCTCTGATCGCTGCACGAAAGGATAAGAAAACAGTCGATAAGCAGGATTTCCTGGATGCGGTGGACCGGATCATTGGTGGGCTCGAAAAGAAAAACAAGATCATTAAAGAGGAGGAGAAGCGTACTATTGCTTTCCATGAGGCCGGTCATGCCACCATCAGCTGGCTCCTTGAACATGCAAATCCACTTGTTAAGGTGACCATTATCCCCAGGGGGAGAGCCCTGGGAGCTGCCTGGTACCTCCCCGAGGAGCGACAGATTACCACCACCGAACAGATGCTGGATGAGATGTGCGCCACCCTGGGGGGCAGGGCCTCCGAGGACCTGACTTTCGGCCGGATATCCACCGGGGCCCTGAATGACCTGGAAAGGGTCACCAAACAGGCCTTTGCCATGATATCCTATTTTGGCATGAGCGACAAAATCGGAAACCTCAGCTACTATGATTCAAGCGGTCAGCAGGAATACTCCTTCAATAAGCCCTACAGTGAAAAAACTGCCGAGGCCATTGACGAAGAGGTGAAAAACCTGATCGACTTGCAGTATGAAAGAGCCAAGTCAATTCTCAAGAAGAATAAGAAGGGCCTGAAACAGCTGGCAGAGATTCTGCTTGAAAAAGAAGTTATTTTCAGTGATGACCTGGAGGCTATTTTCGGGAAGCGCCCCTGGAAAACGGAAGAAGTACTTCCAAGAAAGAAAGAAGAGCTTCCTGAAAAGAAAGAAACAAAGGCTGAGGCAAAAGCTGAAGAGCCGGCAAAGGACGAAAGCAAAGGGCCCGCGGAGGGATAAATGGAACCCCATTTGGTTCATATTTACTCTTCGGGTCAAGCCTATCAGACTGAGATGGCCAGGCAGATGCTGGCCGACCATAATATTCAATCCTTTTTGGTAAACAAGCAGGATTCTGCATATAAATTTGGAGTGGTTGAGCTCTATGTAAATCGCGATGATGTGATAAGGGCCAAAAAACTGATCCAGGAATTTGATTACAATTGAAAGAATTGTTTTTACGCACCCTTACCGGTGTTAGCCTTATTGTTCTGATGGCAGGCTCCATTCTGTTGGGCCCTATAAGCTTTTCAGCTATAGTTTTATTAGTTTACCTGCTGGGTGTAAAAGAGTTATTCGGGCTTCTACAAAAACGAGATCTTTCAATTCGCTGGATCCGCGCCATCCCTGGAGCCCTGCTTATTATCCTTAGCTATGCGGTCTTTCAATACGGACTGAGCCTGCTCTGGTTTCTGCTCCCTCCTGCCCTTTGGCTTATCACCGCTCTAAGGGTCGGAATAACCCTGTCGGGTACGCTGGCCTTTCTCTGGCTGGCCGTCCCCCTTTCCAGCTTTCTTGCATTGGGCTGGGTGGAAAATGAGCCTGGGTTTCATTATCGCATGCCCCTTGCTTTAATTGCACTGGTGTGGATCAATGATACCTTTGCTTACCTTTCAGGATCTCTGATGGGAAGGCATAAGATGACACCTGTTCTCTCTCCCGGCAAAACATGGGAGGGATATACGGGGGGATTGCTTGTTACTCTTTTGGCGGGATGGCTTGCCTGGAATATTACTGGGATTGCCTCTCTCTGGGCCTGGTTTGGCATATCCATGCTGGTAAGCCTGCTTGGTCTGGCAGGCGACCTTTTTGAATCGGGATTAAAAAGAAGCGTAAAAGTTAAGAATACCGGAGAATTACTGCCCGGCCACGGAGGCATACTGGATCGCTTCGACTCTCTTTTATTTGTGGCCCCCGCTGTTTTGATCCTGATCATTCTTATGAAACTTGTGAGATGATAAAGATACATCGTGAAGGAAGATGGATTGTTCTGATTACAATCGCTCTCTTGCTGGCATTGGTAAGCCTCACTGCCCTTTTCCTCCCCTACCAGTTAAATTACCTTAGCTCTGCCATCTCCCTGCTTGTACTTATTCTGGTCCTGCGTTTTTTCAGGGTACCCGCCAGGCGACCCTTTCAGGATGATCGTAGCATTACTGCCCCGTCAGATGGCAAGGTGGTGGTCGTCGAACAAATGCAGCAGGATGAATACCTTAAGCAGGCATGCACGCAGGTTTCCATCTTTATGAGCATTCATGATGTTCACATCAATTACTACCCGGTCAGTGGAAAGGTCTCCTATTATAAATACCACCCCGGACGCTACCTGGTTGCAAGGCACCCCAAATCCTCAGAGCTGAATGAAAGGAGTTCCGTGGGATTCGAAACTCCACATGGACGACTCCTGGTGAGGCAGATTGCTGGATATGTTGCAAGAAGAATCTGTTGCTATGCCCGGGAAGGCACAGAGGCCAGTCAGGGGAAGGAGATGGGATTTATTAAATTCGGATCACGACTGGATCTCTTTATTCCCCTGGATGCCCACATTATGGTAAAACCCGGTCAAAAGGTCGTCGGAGGAGTCACTCCCATTGCCAGCTTCAAATAAAAGACCTGGAGCTCTTCTTTTTAACATTCGCTTAACAACTTCTCCCTGCATGTTCCGCTATATTGCTCCCTGTTTAACCTAACAAAAAAGAAAATGAAAAAAACATTAGCCATTCTAGCACTTGCCCTCTTCATCGGAGGCATCAGTGTTCCCGCCATAGCAGCCAATAGCAATGCGCTTACTCTTATCTCTCTTCATGAGGATGATCCGAAGAAAAAAGAGAAAAAAGAGAAGAAAGCTGAAAAATCAAAAGAAGCCACCAAGAGCAGCGATTGCAGCGCCAAGGAAAAGTCAAGTGATTGTTCCAGTAAATGCGAAGGCGAAAAATAATGAATTAGGTCCGTTACATTCAGATTGTGAGTTTTCAGTAGCTGTCCCGCGCAAGTGGGACAGCTTTTTTTATCTATATTTGCAGCCTAATACGGACCATTAAATGAAGCAAACAAATACAATTCAGGTAAGCGAAGATGTAAACTGGATCGGAGTGCTCGATCACGAAATTATAACCTTCGATATTGTAATGGAAACCAAATATGGAACCACTTACAACTCTTACTTTATTGATGCGGAGAAAAAGGCAGTTGTGGAGACAGTAAAAGAAAAATACTGGCCCGAGTTTAAGGAAAAACTACTGTCCCTTACCGATCCCTCTGAAATTGAATATATTGTTTGTAACCATACCGAGCCTGATCATTCAGGATCCCTGAAACATTTGCTTGAAATCGCTCCCAATGCCACAGTAGTGGGAAGCGGACAGGCACTGGCCTACCTGGGTGAAATGATGGACCAATCCTTTAAATCCCTGAAAGTCAGAGATGGAGATGTGATTGATCTGGGTAATAAAAGTTTAAGGGTCATTGGTGCACCCAACCTGCATTGGCCCGACTCCATATACACCTATCTGGAAGAAGAAGGCTTGCTCTTCACTTGCGATTCCTTCGGCGCCCACTATGCCAATGAGCTGATGTTTGATGATCTGATCGGGGATTACAACGATGCATTTGATTACTACTTTGATGTGATCCTGAAGCCTTTCAGCAAATTCATGTTAAAGGCCATTGAGAAGATAAAGACCCTGCCGCTGGATATGATCTGTCCGGGCCATGGCCCCATACTCCGGTCGGGCTGGAAGGATAAAATAGATCGCTCATTCAAGCATGCAACTGCTTATCTGGAAGAGACCCGCAAGAATAACAGGGTATTGGTGGCCTATGTCTCTGCCTATGGATATACCAAAGAAATGGCCTTACAGATAGCCGAGGGATTAAAAAAATCTGAAAGAGTAAGTGTGGAGCTGGTAGACATTGAAAACATCCTTCTGGGTGATCTGGAGGAACATGTGGTAAAAGCAGATGGCATCCTGGTGGGCTCACCCACCATCAATCAGAATACACTTCTACCCATATACAAGCTTTTCTCTGTGATCAATCCCATCCGGGATAAGGGGAAGCCTGCTGCGTCTTTTGGGTCCTTTGGCTGGAGTGGAGAAGCAGTAAGGCTTATTGAAGACCACCTGAAGAATCTCAAATTAAAAGTTATAAGTGCTGGTCAGACTGCCAGGTTCTTTCCCAACAGTGAAGAAGCTGATCGCCTGATCCGTCTTGGAGAAGAGTTCGTAAAAACCTTTCAGGAGGATAACTAGTTAGTGGCCCCGAACCAGTTTCGCCCGGCCCCTGATGACTCCCGAATCCATCCATGAAACCAGGTAGGTCCCCTTTGAAAGGCCCGAAATATCCAGCTTTTGAATGCTATATCCGGGCACGATTTCAGAAGAAAGCAAGGTCCTGCCGCTAAGATCAACAATATGCAGCTGCCCCGCCTGCTCCACTTCGGATCCGAAATTAACATAAAGGTAATCACGTGCCGGATTGGGATAAATCGCAAATGAGTTTTCTGCATCCAATGCGTTCTCACCCCCTGTTCCCGGACTATATTCTTCCACAGCCGACTGAAGTATCTGATCCTGATCCCTGTCCATGATAAAGGCCACGACGATCAGGTCTTCCTCATCTTCCAGATATGAAGCATAGTCCCAGCTGAAGTAAAGGTCCTCTGAAACACCCGCGGCCCAGGTATTTCCAAGCAACTTACCACTTGGACTTGGAAGCATATCCAGGACAACATTCCGGAATTCAGTGGTCTGGTTCACACCGGCATAGGCTGTAACCAGCTTTTCCAGCACCACCACATAGAGCTGGATGTTGGAATCGAATCCATTCTTTTTACAAGTGACCCGTACCCTGCCCTCAAGTTTATCTGAAAGAAAACTTGTATTAAGACTCACATCAAAGGGAGGGATTTCCAGGGAGGCTGATAGCAATGCCTCTCCATCGGGCTCTTCCGACGCATCAGAAAAATCATAGCGGTATTCAGGTCCGGATCCCCCATTTAAAACAGCATAGGGGACCGCCGGGACACCATAATTGAAAGCGCGTACAGAGGGAGGTACGGGATTGTTCAGATTCATGGGATCCTCCCCCGGATAATCCATGTGGTACTGTAGATCTATAACCAGGGCAGAATAGTCTGAAACATATTGCTCAACTACCTCATCCGCTTCCACGGCATCAAGGCTGGCTGAATTTGTAAAATACTCCAGAACGGATTTTTTTACCCGTTCGCCAACGTAAAAATTATCAAAGGCAAAACCCTGGTTACCTATGGACTGTCCTCCTCCTGTCCCGATGGCCACACGGAATTGTAAGTGTGGAATATCTGCCAGGGCATCCAGGGCATAACCTGCCTGGACCCATTCTTCATCAGGAACAAACTGGGATAGCCCCCAGCCAAAGCTGCTTCCTCCGGGTTTATTGAATATTCCATAACTGTTGTACCAGTTAATCCCTCCATCAACCACACCCAGGGTATTCCAGCCTTCGCTTACCCTGTACTGGTATTGCATCACAGCTCCATCGGTCCCGGGGACAAAACTCTTCATTATATCCAGCCTTACCAGCGGCGTCGTAAGTGCTGACATATCAAAGCAGGGGCTTTCGATCCAGGAATTTTCCAGATATCCTGTTGCCGTAGGCAAACTCGTATACCAGGCCAGATCTCCTGTTTGGGATTCAAAACCTGTAAAATCCGGTTCCCCCAAAATCCAGCTCTCCAGACCATTTTCCGAATCCACCAGCCAATCTTCCGGCTGGTCGTCAAAGGTTTCAAGGAAACCATCAGTCGTAAGGGCATATACAGGTTTAAGCTCAATGGTTTTGGTAATGCTCCCGCTACAACCCACGTCATTTTCAACATCCAGGGTCACATTATAGGCATTCCTGGTGGCAAAAGGAAAATCAATGGTATCTTCCGGATTGCTGCTTGAAATCTGTCCCAGTACACCACCACTGGTGGTTCTGAAAGTCCAGAGTAAATCATCAATGGTGGCATAGGGTGATTCGGATCGGCTCAGGAAGGAAGTAAGCTCTCCCCTGATGAAGCAATCCGTAATCCAGGTAAAATCGACCAGCGGCTGATCAGAAAATGTCATATTCTGACTCAGATTGCTTACACAGCCATCAATGGTCTCTGCACTTAGACTTACATTCCAGATTCCTGCGTTCGGATAAAAATGAGAGGGGTTCTCCTCATCGCTGACATTATCCGGACCGCTATCGGGATCCCCGAAATTCCAGCTCCAGGTATCCACGGCATACTTGCCACTGGTCTCATTATTAAACTGGACCAGGCCCCCGGTTGAAGGGATGCAGGAGGAGCTTGTGGCAAAACTGATTGTGGGAACAAAGCTGTTGTAAATAGCAATGGCATTGAGCTCCTGGCAGCCCAGCGTGGAAGTATAAAAGAGGTTAATCTGAATCAGGCCCTCTGAAACCTGTGAGCTGGCTGGATTGTAATAATAGCCTGCGGCCTGGTTTCCTGAAACTCCCGGACCGGAAAAGGTATAGGTGGCACCCGGATCGGAAAGACTGGGTAGGGGAACCAGCGGATAAGGAGAGTCATTTTTACATACGGTATCGGGAAGCCCTTGTATTTCAATGTTGTCCAGAAGCGTTACTGTAAAGTCACTGGAAACACTAACCGTTGCCTGCCCCAGGAGGTAAGAGTAAACTACTGTATAGTTTCCATCCAGTCCGATCGGATCAAGAATCGCTGAATTATTACCCAGATCCGTAATGTGCCCGCTAACCGGAGTCCCAGTGCCGGCCACAAACAGAGCAAAAGTACCGATGGCCCCATCACTGTTGGTCCCAACGAAATTGTAGGTACTGGAGCTTTCACAGATCAGGGTAATCGTGGTTCCTCCGGTTTCCAGGTGAACACTCTGGCCCCATATAGTAGCGCTTACCAGCAAAAACATGGCAACATACAGGTACTTTATGCTCCTCATCTGATACAATTTTCGTTATTTAAAATATCCCTATAGATCCCCGCTTGCATTGGTCTTTAGTAAAGAGATAATACTGTTCCCCCCGGAATCGTTCGTTCCCAGAACCACAAATCCACCATCCCTGGCAAGTTCAATATCCTTACCGGCCTGGTCCCCGGAGGCTCCAAAGGAGACAGGCTCTTCATTCTGGTACGAAGAGGAGACAAACTGCAAGAGGATTTCACCGCTGTTGCCTGCCCTCCTGGTCCCGGTAATGGCCAGGCCGCCCGAGGCTGTTTGTACCATTCTCTCCCCTCTTAAGTCTGCATTTCCATCGGAAATAGTTGCATTCAAACTTGCAGATGTAATTAATAAACCATCTGTCTCAATTTCATAGAGCAGGATCTCACTTCTCCCCGATGTGTTCTCACGGTTACCAAGAACCAGGAAACGTCCTCCTCCCTGCTCAAGAACACACATTCCATATTCGTTATATTCTCCGGAAAGATTTTTTGCCAGCGGGCTCAATTCATCATCAAATGTAAGCACCTGGATGCCTGTTCCTTCTCCGTTGAGCTTATCATAGGTACATGCACACAGATACATGTCGCCTGCATTCAAAAGATAGCTGGCCGTGGAATTCTCCGCATAGGGATTGTTATAATTAAGACTCAGCCTGATGGAATCACCCTCATCGCTAACACCCATCACCATGATGTCCGATTTCCCATCCTTCAACTGATAGCCCGCAAGCATGTATCCCGACCTAAGCCCTTCAACGGAGTGAAGTACCTGCTCATCCTCATGGGAACCATAGCTTCGCTGCCAGATGGTATCACCTGAAGAGGAAGTCCTTACCAGAAAAATGTCTTTCTGTACTTGTTGTGAACCCGGCACCGGTTTTTCCACGAAACCCGACAGAACAAATCCTCCTCCATCCTGCAGTGCGATCATTGAACTGCCTCCTGTTTCCATCCCCTGGTCATCGTAGTACCTGGGAAAGCCACTTTGAACATTCCCGAATTCATCCGTGATAATCAATACCATTCTTTTCCCCTGTGAGGCAGTGGTCTCCGTGCCACATATGGCATAACCACCACCGGCGAGCACCTCCACCTCACCGGCCTCGTCCAAGAGATAACTGCCATAAAATTTGATAAAACCCTCAGCCTGTTCACTTGACATATCTTTCTCGCAGGACAGAAAGAAGGCTGACAACAGGATCAATATATAGCCGTATTTCATCATCGTTTGCATCTATTCCTTTGTAATATCCCAGCAAATACCACCGCAAATGCTTAACTGGTAAACCCGAAAATCGCTATCCACGTGATATAGCGTCCAGCTCAGGTCGTTGTTGTGGTAGTGAGAATCATCCTGGTTGGCTTTTAGAATACGGGTGGAAAATCTGAGTTCACCAAAAATAAAAGCATTATTCAGCGGAATCCGGATTCCTCCACCAAGCATGCCATCCAGATTGAAACTCACTCTTGAGTCTGTAATGCTCAGTGGATCCACCACTACTTCGTCCCCCGAACCCTCAACTATTCTTGTCCCCTTCCCTGAAGCTGAAAACAGGTAAGAGGGGATCAGTCCACCCCGCAAATAATAGCAAAGGATCCTGTTTTCAGGATTTAGCTTATACAACACGGAAAGGGGTACCTGGAACTGGCTCTGCGACTCAACATACCTGTAGGAAGTAAATGACAGGGGAGTTGCAGAATAACTGAAGCGGGCCAGGTTGTACAGAAGTCCAAATGAGGCTTCAAATTTCCTGTTGATGATCAGGTTGGCCTCAGCACCTATCATAAATCCGGGCAAAGGACCAAAATGGCTATCATCCTGAGCAGGATCTCCAACACTATAGCCTTCGAGAGTATTAGGCCAGCTTAAGGTAGCTCCCACATTGAATCCGAGTGTATTCCCATATTCGCCGGCTCCTTTGGTAATGACCCGGCGGCTGAAATACCCTTCTCTTTTGGCATCTACAACTATGCTGGTAGTATCTTCCGGAATCTGATCCGGATTGATTCCAAGGGCAATTAAATGCGCGTCAAGCAAATAAACAAACTCCTGGGGGTCTGCAGTCTGTGCCCGGTAGTTTGGAAAATCTCTAACGAAACCATCCATCAGGCTGTCAGCCTCTGCGGGCTTGTAATCGAACAGGTAGGAGTTTATAACCAGTTTATATGCTTCTTTTTTTGCTTCGCCGGTGATACTATTGGATTCGATGCATTCAAGCATTAACTCCGGAACCAGTTCAACCATTCCTGCAACATATGCCTCCCTGGCGTCTTCGAGCAAGTTGGCACAGTCAATCAGATCCTGAGCCAAGAGGGCTTGAACACCCAGGCCCAGAACAAGAATAATGAGAATCCTCTTAAGCATATACTTAAACTTTTTTATCATCTCGGGCAGGTTTCCTGATAGGGAATATCTTCCCCGTAATACTGGTTCCACTCTTCCCGGGTCAGGTTCCTGGTAAGCAGGGAACAGAAATCCGATGCCATCCGGTCAGAATCCAATGGTCGTCCAACCACTCTGGGAAAACTTACACTACCACTGTAAAAATAGTTGCTGTTCCTGCTAAAGCAGAGGGAAAGAACAAAGCCCCCATTCTCGGTAAATACAACGGCCGGATCATCCCATTTCAAGGCATTCCACAGGTATACATTCCCATCATTTGAGGCAGCAACAAGAAACCTTCCATCCGGACTGAACTTTATTGCTGAAATCCTTGCTCCCGGGCCAAAAAGGTTGGCAATGATTCTCCTGCCATCACCGGACAGGACTTTTACCGAGCCATCAAGCATTCCGGCAGCCAGATAGCGTTGACCCGGACTATAACCCAGTGCCCTGACCCGGCTGCCACCAAAATTATTTACTTCCTGTAAGCTGGCCGGATCATTCACATTCACTGTGTAGAGTCTGCCACTGCTCGTTCCAATGGCAGCTCGCGAACCATTGTCTGAGCTTGCCAGGGCCAGGGGCCTTGCCATCAGAGTTAATAGCGTAGTGGGTGCAAAGCTGCTATAGTCCCACTTCAGTATCTTGTTATCGTTACCCGCAGAAAGGAAAGATCCGCTACTGCCCAGGTTCTCAATAAAAAGCACATTGTCGCCCTGTTCCCGGTTCTGATGAATTACCTCACCTCTGTTCTCAAGCTCAATAAACAGCATTCCACCACCGCTGGTCCCAACTGCTGCAATACGTTCATCCGGACTGATTCCAAGACATTCGTTGTTCAACCCGGTTCCCGCCAGGGGTGTTTGCGAAGCACGGTTAGCGAAAGTTCCCGAAAGAATTTTAATGCTGCCGTCGCTGCTGGCAGTCAGTAAGCTTCCCGTTCGTTCGAGCCACTCCACATCCTTGATGGAAGCTCTCAGGCCGCTATACATATTATAAGCCGGTGAAATTAATTTTTTCAAGGCTTCATACAGCGCTTTATAGATGTCCGGTTCAAAGGCATTCCCCTCATATTGCTTGTTCATCAGGTAAGACTGGTAGGCAAGCAAACCCTGTAGTTCCGTATCTCTTGATATCCCTGCACTCAAATACGCCACATCCTTGACAATGGATATAATAATCTCTGCCTCCCGGGTCCTGGTGCTAACCGGTTCGGGCTGCGTGTTGTTGTTTATTGAAGGATCGGGTGTCGTTTCCACAGGATCTTGCACAGGATCTTCAGTATCCTGTGTAGTTTCCTCCGTATTTGAAATAGTCTCCTGGTGTATGTCGGACCCCTGTTCTTCAGACTCTTGCCCGATGGGTCCCGATTCTGTAATATCCTGAACTTGCTCAGCCACCTCTTCCATATACTGATTCTCCTCTACAATAAGGGGCTCCTCAGAAGGTCGTATTTCAGGCTGCGGGGGCATGCTTTCCGGGACATTGGTCTGAACCTCTTGATCTGGATCAACAGGCCTGTTCCTGGAGATAACAATAATCAGGACCACCGCTGCAATGATGACCACTGTCCCAAAAATCATAGAGCGGTTCAGGATCTGTTTCCTGCGTTGCTGTAATATTTTCCGCTTTTCGTTCCAGATATACTCTTCTTCACTGGTGTTCAGAAAAACCATTGCTCGCTCAAAAGCCGGATTGAACTGAATCCCCCAGGCAGGGGTAGGATTATGCAATTTTTTCCAATCGATAGCCTTTTGAAGTTCCTCCGCTTCCAGAAGAACTCCTTTGCCCTGCTGATACATGGCTGAAGCTTTAGAAAGCTTCAGGTACATGCTGATGGCCTCATCTTCCTCATCAACCCATTGCCTCAGACGATCCCAGATATTTATAAGTGACTCGTGCGACAATTCAATCCTGCTTTCGGATGAAAGTGGCGCCGTATGCTGGTAACCCAGAAAGGGGTGTCCCGCTTTATCAAAAATTTCCACCACCTCAATAACCCTGTCTACCTTGCACTGTGCAACCCTGGCAATATTCCCCAGGGAGGTCCTTCGGCTATAAGGCTCCTGTCTGCCTGTTTTAAATGCAATGGTTTTAAATATACGTTCGCAGATTTCCTTTTGATAAAACTCCAGCGATTGATATAAATTCTCAAGGTCTTTGCTCAAACCGGTACGAATGCCTTCGGTGGCCTGGTAATCATCAACACTCACAGGCAGGTCTGTTCTCCCCTTGCTCTTCCAATGATCCCAGGTCCGTTTTAGTGCATGCTGCAAATGCGGCAATTGAGGCTCCACATCTTCCAGGCCGTTCAAAAGGTATTCCTCAAAACCATCTTCCACGCTACATCCGGCCACGTGAAAAGGTTCCAGTATGGCCTCTGTCAAATCATTCCTGTTCATATGTGGAAGCAGGTACTTACTTCTATTGAGATGCTCCGTAAGCTCCCGGTAGGTGGAACAGTAATCCAGAAAATCAGAACGGACCGACAGCATCAGAAATATTTTCGGATCGGAAGCATCAACCAGGCGCATCAGATGGTTGATAAAATGTATGGCATCGGGGTTTTTCCCGCTTTTCCTTTTTTTCAGGGCCAGAGGCCAGGTAAACAGCTCCTCAAACTGATCCACCACGAGAAAATAATGGTAGTTACCCAGACCTTTCTCAACAATGAAATCCCCGATACTCTGCGAACTTTTTAAAAAGGCATATACATCAGAGTCAGGAATATTATTTGGGAATACACGCTGAAACCCCCTGATCAGGCTCTCCATGGGACGCCTGCCGGGCCTGATATAAACGGGAACCCACTCCTTTTTCATATCCGCAAGTAGTGCAGGAATAACACCGGATTGAATCAGAGAGGTTTTTCCACTGGCAGAGGCACCAACCATAGCCACAAATCTTCTCTCTATCAGGATTTCGAGCAATTCCGAAACAGCTTTATCACGGCCGAAGAAGAGTTGATCTTCTGCTGAAAAAAAAGGCCTGCTGCCCGGAAAAGGATTTCTCTGTAGTACCCCGGTATTTATCATTGAGGGATCACCCATAAATTAAAACCCATTTATAATATCCTGAAACCTAAAACGGCTTCTGGGAAGTCTGGTTCAGGAAATTACAAAAAACATGCAATAAACTTCTATCATCAAACAAAAGTTCAACAAATTCCTTCCGATCGATCAAAAAAGCTTCACACGCTCCTATGGTGGCAAGATAACGAATCTGCTCCAAAATTTCAGGTTGATTGGCAGCAATTATTGCAATCCCATTTGAAAGGGTGGTAAAATCTTCTGCGGAAACTGACCTGGCAAGAATTACAGAACCTCCATCCACAGTCCATTCTTCTGTAAATGGCCTGGCAATTGAAACCAGTTTAAATAAAGAGTTGATTCCTACATTCAAAAATAACTTCCAATTGCTCAGCCTCATAGTGGAATCCACATACCACCTGACCATGTCCTCATGTCCGGGAAAACTGTTATCCGGGAAATCTAATCTCTCGGTCACCAGGTCATAATAATCCGGATTGTTTTTTCGCAGCAATTGAGCCGCAATCTCCCTGATCCTGGGGTTGGGATGAAATCCCTGAGCAATGATTTGCTGCTCGTCAAAAAAGCGCTTTTCATTACCCACTCTTTCCATCACACATATTTTGATGAAGTCTCCCATCTGGGAAACATTCCGGTTCAAAATTCTCTTAAGCAGCACATCGGTGGGAAAAACATCAATGGGATACAGCTCCTTCAGCTTATCCAGTTTCTCCCTGACTGCCACATCATGAAAGTAGGAGACCACAACAGTCTTTAAAGGTTCCCTCAGCAATATTTCAAGTAACTCAAGTGCCAGCTGGCGATCATCCGCCTGACGGTCCAGCAGGCTGATTTTGATCCTTCGAACCGACTTTCGATCATAAATCATCGACAGGAGCATCAGGATCATCTCATTGACTTCCCAGATCTCATGTTCAATGACCCTGGCAAGGCTCCCTCCCGGATCATCAGTACGCACAGATATTTTTGCAGCCATGTTCCAGGTACCCGCCTGTATCATTCTCAGAACGGCATTCTGAATCTGGGCCTCCTGGATGGCAGTCGCTTCAAAATTATTTGTGTATAATCCCTGGACAACCGAATGAAATACATCGCGGTGTTGATATTCCAGTTTCTGCAGCAACAATTGAACAGACCTCGCCCCTCCAATGGCTGATATCACAGAAACAATCCGGGTTTGTAATCTGGTATCCGCATCTGGCTTGTAAAAGGCCATCTCCAGTTCGTCAAGCACATTCTCACCCTGATTCACAAGAGTCGACCAGGCTGCCCGGTAGAGTAAAGGATCGGTAAGAAGATCGATCAATTTCTGGGCATTGCCTCCCAGATCAAGCCAGCTGGCTGTGGAGATGGCAACTCCCTGAATGTCGGGATCCCGGTCCCTGAAAAGAGAAATTACTTCAGGGACATAATTCTGGTCCTTCTCCTCAGCAACATAGTAGAGTGCCGCCAGGATTTCATGGCTGTCCCCTGTATGAAAGACCTCCCCAATGGAGTTATCCGGTTCGCTCTTCACTTTGTTAAACTTGTTGAGCCGTTCTCTGATAAAGGCTTCCTGCAAACCAAGTTTTGATTTCAGTTTGCGTTTCTTCAATTGCCTGATTCGCTCCTTAATATCCGGTACCCTTTCGTTCACAAGCATCTGGCTAATGGTAATATCTGATAAGCCGGGGGAAGACTTCAAAATATGGTCCCAGATAATTCTGCGTACCATGGGATCGGTATGGGCCAGTAAGGATAATTCCCGTTCCCTGGAGACATAGTGGAAAAAATAGGGGTTAAATTCTATAAGCTCCAGGGAGAATGAGGATTGTTCAATATCAAACTGCTCGATCTCCTCCAGGCGCAGATCCGAGGGGTCAAAAACACGGTCCGATTCAAGGGTCACTTTCAACAAGCGGTGATAACTCTTGTAAAGGGATAGGCCCACCACAAACCAGACCAGAAGCAAAACGAATAAAACATAGCTTACATGGTACAATTCAATGAATTGCAGCATTATAAACAGGGACAGGAATAGTCCGGCCGAAAATACTCCAATCTGACTGAAAACCCCCTCAATACCCGATTGGATATTATCCCGGTCGCGGCTATTCAGAGACTGATAAATGATTCGCATGGAAGGTTGCTCCATGGAATCCTTCATGGACCTGCTGAACAGATTCGATAAAACTACCAGCAGAAAGAAGTAGGCAAACATCTGTAAGCCTCCTCCATAGCCCGACCCTTCGCCAAATATAGAAGCTGGAATGGTCAGAAGCAGCAAGACCACCGGCAGGAACAGGAGGGTCATCCTGATCCCGAACTTCCTTTTGATCCAGTGAAATAAAAACCGTTTCAGAATCCAGGCCAGCATTACACCAATTCCGAGAAAGAAACCCAGGAATTCAACAAGTTCTTTTCCTCCGGGAAACCGGTTCTGTGTCACTGAAAGAAATTCGAAATGAAGCAAAACTGATACAGCAACCCCAATCACCACAAAGCTTGCCATCGAAGCTGTATAACGATGAGAAAACAACCTGATCGGACCTGCGCTTCCACTTTTATTCCTGTATCCGCCACCCTGTTTACCTGGCTTTGACAGTATATACATCTGTGCAATAGCCGCAAGGATCAAACTACCCATTCCCGCTAAAAGAATTTCACGAATGCCAAATCCTGTACTCACCAGCAATGGAATCCCCAGCAGGGCCAGCGCCATTCCACCAACAACCGCAAGTTCGATCAGGCCACTTAATTGCTTGCTCCTGCTGGGCGAAAGAAAGCCTCTTACGGTGGTCCAGAATCCAAGCAGAGTAATCAGGATCAAGGGGCCGGAAAATACAAAGGTGGCAAAATCCAGGTAGTCCCGCTCCAGGAATTGAAGTCCGCCCGCAAATAACACAGCAACTCCAAGAACCACAACAAGGTTCAGAATACCAAAGGAGCGCAGCTTTAGTTGTTTGCTAAAATACCCATAGATGGCGGTAATTAAAATTCCTGCCACCCCTGAAACCATCAGTGCAAAAGGCACACTGTTTGCCCCAAAAGACTCCAAAAAAACAGTATTGGCCTCCAGTTCCAGGGTGCCAACAAAAATCCCTGTACAGAAGGCCTGCAGGAGCAATGCGACAATCATGGGCCGATCGCCCTGGGCAATTTGCAACAATTTACCTAAGCGGGTCCACATACAACATACAATATAAGGGAATAATTAAATATGTTCTAACAGAAGAAATGAACAGGCAAAAGCTGACCGCCGGGGTACAAAAAACCCCGTCCGGCAAAGCGAACGGGGTCGGACCCTATTATATAATAAGGTCAGTACAAAAGCTGAACCCTAATTGAAATCTATTTCCAGGTTTGCAATATGAACGGGATTGTAAGGTGCCAGTGTACTGATACGCTCAAGCAATGGAATATACTCATCTCCAGGAGCTTCACCCCCTTGAATAAATCCCTTGCTATTGAAAAAACCCGGTGCTTCAGTATTGCTAAGCCAGGCTTCCAGGATCTCATCACTGGCATGGGGCCATATGGTTTTCACCTCCTGGTACATCACATTGTAGATGGAATTCTCAATCAGCAGGATGTCTCGTCCTTCGGCATCCAAAGTGCTCAAAGGCAATCCAACCTCAGCAACTGCAGCATCTGTTTCATCCGTTCCTGATGCCACAAAGGCCCAGTTGTAACCCACCTTCTCGGTAAGGAATTTGGCATTGGGGTGACTGGAATTACCATATACATCCACATAATCGCCCTTCTTCCCTACGAACATCTTCATACCATCCATGGCAAAGGGTGCCAGAAGTGGATCAATGGCCGGCAGGTCGGCAATGGAAACAAGCATATGATGGTCATAACCCAGCTCTCCGGCACCGCTGTAATCGATCCGGAACATGGCCTGGGCCCAATCGTCATCATTGGAACGATCCAGGTTAAAGGGCTTTATCACAGTGATGCCTTCCTTTGGATTCTGGTTCCAGAAAATCTGCATACCCTTGCCTCCATCAGCTTCACCTTCCGATAGCGCATCGGTAATTGTAAGTCCGTACTCCCAGGTACGACCGTCAAAATCGGGACCTTCCACAACCACAAGATTCTTTATGCGACCATCATCCTCACTCTCATAGCTTACTGTTTTTACCTGGTCGATGTTATACCTGCGAATCCCGTAGATGATGTGCTTTACGATTTGGGCACCATGATCTCCTGTATGGATAAAAAACCTCAGGAAACCATA